>ENA-UABZ01000069-UABZ01000069.1-human-gut-metagenome-genome-assembly--contig:-NODE-69-length-27644-cov-12.101526_pt1 | contig 27644 bp, 24 predicted proteins | sample MGYA00243877_ERZ654221 | MGnify/ENA primary metagenome ERZ654221 (study PRJEB26926, sample SAMN06165159) | human gut metagenome | biome: ENVO:00009003; feature: ENVO:2100002; material: ENVO:00002003...
GATATATTCCGATCATCGGCGAGGTGATGTTCCGGGCCAGCAGGTGCCGTATCCCCCGTGCCGTGCGGTTGGTCATCCCCGCTATCTGGTCCGGATACAGGCCGGCTTCCGAGAGCAGCCTGACAAGCACATATCTGGCGTCCGTGGACTCCATGTCCCTGAAATCGCCCAGTATCCGTTCCTTCGGCACTTCCGTTTCACGCTCGGTCAGGCCGAGCAGGTTGAAGAAAATTTCGCTCTTGCACATGATTATTCAATTTTTATTGTTACTTTTGTGCACCACATTAAAACGGCACACGTTTGTTGCGTCAAGGACTTTAGCCCTCAGCGTGCAGCAAGCGTGTGCCGTTTTAATGTGGTAGTTAAACTAACGGAAGCGTTGAGGGCTTTTTTATTATTAACCCTCCCTTTGTTGCATATTTATTTCTTAATCACTACCTTTGTCATACAGGTAAAAGTTTTTTTTCAAATTGTTCAAATGTTTCAGGGTATGAGGAAATCCAGGATAAACACTCCGGGAAGAAGTTATGTGTTCCGTCTTACGGATGTCGTGCGCATTTATGACGAGCACAGCCGCAGCGGCCTTTCGAACCGTGAGATATTCCGCCGTTACATCTGGCCCAAATACCGGATATGTGAGCGTACTTTCTACAACATGATCAAGGCCAGCGCGGACGACCGTGTCATCGCCCGGCAGCGCGAGATGCAGATGACACTTTTCTAAAGTTTCTCAACCGCCCTGAACGTGTATTCCTCCACATCCTCCACCACTTCCGCATGATTATGGTTTGTGTCGCTGGCGGTACGCCGGAACATGTCAAAGCCGACCTTCCCGTTGTCCCCCTTGAAATCATGCAGGCAGGCACTGATCTCCTCCAGCAGGCTGAAACGTTCCAGGGACTGCTGCTGGTATCGGCTTCCTTTCCTTGACGAGCCTTCCCAGGGAGTCACGACATGCAGCCTGACTGTAACCGCCGCCTGCTGTACGGCACCCGATAGCGTCGTCCATTTATACGGCATGAACTCAAGGAACACGGCGGGCATGTCGAAAGGCTCCTCCTCCTCGATGAAGTCGACCTGTTCGTTCCACAGGTCATAGGTTCTGACTGCCGGCACCCCTTGCCTGTCCGGCAGCTGTTCCAGGCGTTCCTGGAGCTGTAAATAGAAAAAACTTCTCATACTTTAATCGTTATCGTTGAACACTTTCTTCAAATTCTCCATGGCTATCTCATCCAGCAGTTTCTCCAGATCCGGATGGCGTCCGATGAACTGACGCCTGGGAATCATGATCCTGCTTCCTGTCTTTTTAAGCGCCATGGCCTTGTAGAACTCCGCATCCCGGGATATCTGCCGGTTTTTCCTGCCGTTCCGTGCCTTCCCGGCCTTTGTCCGGGCTATACGTCCAACGGCCTGCCTGTACTTTATCCAGAAATATCCTTTCATCCTGCGGGTGACGGTGATGCTTCCCCCCTCGTTGTGTATCTTCGCATACGGCACGGACGAGGTGATCTCCACCCCCTTGCCTCCTTCCATTATCTGGGAGCGTATGCTGCGTCTGAGGGTCCCGGACTGTACGAGCAGGCCTCTGGTTTCGTCCGTGTCACCCTTTCGCCTTTTCCATTTCTCGTTGAAGAAGGCCTCGCGCTTGAAATTCATGTCGAACTCCTCCTTCGCTTCCACCCTGATGTCATTCAGCGTAAGGCGGATGAACCGGTTTATCCGTCCCCGCAGCTCCCTCATGGTCTTTCCGGAACCGTTGTCAGCCATTGCCGCCTCCTTTCCCGGCCTGTTTCCGGATGATCCGGCAGGCCCTGCACAGTTCATTCCCGTCCCCTTTGCCGTCACAGTCCGCACAGTCCTTGCGGGTGTACGGGTTATATGCCGGGAATGTGGTCATCCGTTTCCCCGGATTGAATCGCATCATCTCCTGGTACTTTCCCGATGTGGCCTGCGATCCGAGGTTCATGGCCTCTCTCTCGTCGCTTTCCGGATATTTCCCTTTGCGGACCTGTTCTGTCGTGCAGCGGCATCCGAACCCGTTGGGCGGGAGATACCAGTCCCAGAACCTGCTGGAGAGGGGAAGGGTGATCCCGTCCAGTGGACGGTGCCCCTTGCGGACCCTCTCGTCTCCGACGGTACGGTACTGCAGGTTGTAATCCTCCCCGTCCTTCTCGAAATCCTTCCATTTCGCGGCCATCAGCGCCGATGACCTGGCGAAGTTCCACTCTGTTTTCAGATAGGCCCCGTTATAGGTGTTGTTGATTGTCTGAACGTCGTTTAAAAACCGTTCAAACGGTTTTAATCCTCCGTCTTCATCGAGCAGGGAGGGAAACGCCTCGTTCAGCTCGTGGAAGGTTTTTATCCCGCTGAAGACATAGTCGGACTCCTTCAGCCTTTGCACGCTCACCTCGTCCAGCGGCACTTCCCTGACGGAAAGGTCCACGGCATTGTCAAGCAGCGCGGCGGTCTTCTTGATGAATTCCCTGACTTCCTCGTCCTCCAGCATCTCCGGGCTGAACCCCTTCTGTCTGTACAGCCATGCCATAAGCAGCAGGAAGGCCTCCTCCACCTGCGAGGTGTCGGCCTGCCGTGTGTCGTTGTCGTCTTTTTCCAGGGCCAGCGTGCTGCTCCCGTACAGCAGCGCGGCCCTCTCATGCAGCCCCGCATAGTCGGCGGGGCCTAGTCGAAAAAAGGTTTTACCAGCTGCTCCTTCCTGTCCTTTCTTGTCATTACGGGAATCTGATACTTGTCTACGATATATTTGGGGTCCACCTCGTAGTGGTTCATCACCATGGACTCGTATGCCACCTGCTGCTCGGGCGTGTAGGTCACGCTGTCATCCCAGTCAAAACGGTATCCCTTGACCGGAAACCCGTGTTTTACCATGCGGGGGATCAGCTGCCAGTTCACCAGGTCCCTTATCATGTCGGCATCCTTGTTGATCAGGTTGTCCAGCATGTTCTCGTGGACCTTGGACTGTGAGAGCGACGCCCCGTTGTCTACGGTCATGGTCTGCGTGAGCACCGCCTTGCTTATCTCGCTGTTGCAGCGTTCTATGCGCTTGTCGTACACATTGTACGCGTCCCCCCGTGTGGATTCCTTGATGTCGATGGTCGTCCCTTCCGGGAACAGCCCGTATGATGCGGCCCCCATGTTCCTGAGCAGTCTTTCCAGCTTGTCGAATTCCTTGGGGTCACGGCTGGTGGTCGTTCCGATACGCAAGGGGATGCCGAATATCTCCCCGAACATGTCCCAGAAGCTGGCCATGTTCTTTTTCGGGATGGTATGCAGGGCGCATTTGAGGTACAGTCCCAGGTCATGCGTGCCTCCGGCTTCCGTCACCCACCATGACACGGGGCCGCTGCGGTAGTCGTACCCCGACTGCCATGTGTCGTTCTCGCTGGTGATGATCACCCCGTATTCAGGCACGACATGGGTGCGCGGTATCAGGCTGACGCTGCTGAACACCGGCTTGTCCTCCACGGTGATGACGGGTCCCAGCTCGATGAGGGAGTTCCCGTAATATATGCTCTCAAGGCTGAGCCGCATCCACTGCTTGAACCACGGTGTCTCGAACAGCTCCCTGAGATCCTCGTTCTCGGCGCCTGACCTGTCGACGATCCTGAAGCCCTTGTTCATGACGAACCCGGTACGCTGTTCCACACATCCGGCAAGGTGCCCGTCCACATCCACGTCCGTATAGATGTTGTACAGCCGGTTCCGCCTGGGCTGCTCCACATTGATGGCCTGCTGCCATGCGTGCCGCCATGACCTCAGGTCGTTGCGTGTGAGGTTCTCCGTCTGCAGCTGGAGGCTGACCGTGATGTCGCGGACCTTTTTCCTATCCGCACGGCGCGCAAGGTCCATATTGCCGATGCGCACCCCCTTGTCTCTTCCTTTTCCCATAATTACCAGATATAGTTGTTCCTGATCCCCTCACCTGTGCGGATCGGGTTGTAATAGTCTTCCTGTCCGTCGGGCCCGGTGACGGTAGGGAGGTCAAGCATCACTTCGGACGCCTGCACCGCCTCCAGCCATTCCACCTGTTTGTCATACTGTGTGCTGTACTTCTCAAGGCTCATGCGGGCAGGCAGGCCCAGCACCATCCTGTACAGCGCGATATCCGTCAGGCACCCCACCAGCGCCATGTTCCTTTCGTCCCCCTCTCTGGAGAATGCGGCATCCACGTCGTACCGTCCTCTCAAGTATCCGGCGGCAAAATCCATGGCGAACCTTTCGGCAAGCAGGCGGTTCTCCTCCTTGCTCTGCTGCACGATCTTCAGGGCTTCCTCCCCGATATTGATATAGTCCTGTTCCGTTATATACATAATGGTATGTTTTGTTTGGTTGTCACCATCCTTCCTTGGGCGCCTGTCTCATTCCGATACGGGGCGGCATGGTATCCTGGCGCACCTGTTTCTGCAATTTGTATATCGCCCCCTCGTCCGCGTCCGGGGAGTCGTCATGCGCCCGGCTTCCCTGCTCGAAGGAGAGCGTCTGGTCAATGGATGTCCGCATGTCGGCGTCGTCCTTCAGCCTGATGTTGTACCAGACGAGCCCTCTTTCCCACAAGGGGGATATGGCCTCGATCCGTGCGAACTTGTCGGGTTTCTTGCGCGTGTCCGGCATGACGGGAAGCTGGTATCCCCTTATGTCCCCCTCCCTCTGGAACTCGTCAAGTATGGTATCCTGCATGAAGTTCGCCTCCATATAGAAGGTGGCGGCGCAGTCCTCCGGCAGGGATTCGTACAGGTCATAGAGCCAGCGTACCATCTCGCCTACGCCGCACTGCCGGCAGAACGCGCGTATGCAGTGCAGTTCCCTGTGCGATGCCGTTTTCAGCCCCCTTTTGGGCCGCCCCCACATCTTGCACGCCTTGTAGTCGTTCTTTCCGCCGCTCTTCCATGATGGGTCGACGTATACCACGATGCTTTCGTAATATTTCAACCTGAGCATCGGCTTGTATCTTATCCACCTTTCCTGGAATACCGCCCCTTCGGTGACGGGGTTGTTCATGTATTCCTTCTGGAAGGAGCGGTATCCCATGAACTCCTCCAGTCCGTGGAGGTATTCCGCCGTATATCTCTCGGGCCATGACGGGTTCCCGTCCCTGTCGAAAGCGTTGACGGAGCTGGTGTGCACGGTCCTGCTGTCAATGATCTTCTGCAGCACGCTGTTCTTTCCGATCAGGTTGCCCACCATGACAAACCGTCCTCCCTTTCCCCCGAAACATCCGAAGAGCGCCTCTTTGATCCACTTGGTCATCTCGCGTACCCGGGCCTCGCTGCGGCACATCTCGTCATCGTCAAGGTCATCCACCACTATGTAGTCGGGACGCATCTCCCGGAAACGCAGTCCTCGCGGCGACTGTCCCCGTCCCCGGCTGAAAAAGGCGCACCGGTCCTTCGTCACGAACTCCCCTTCCTGCCAGCATCCGGCATTGTACTGTTCGCCGAAATCCTCGATGATGTACCGGTTGGACTGCAGCTCCATCTGCAGGTCCCCCAGAAGGGCGTCCGCATTGTCCTCGCTTTTCCCGACCAGCACCATCACATGCAGCTTGCCGTTGAATTTCAGCCACAAGGGTATCCCGATGTCAAGGTGCACGGACTTGGCATGGCCGCGCGGCCATTTGAACACGGCGCGGCAGTTGTCGTTATTGTACATATACCGGGCCGCATCGTTCTGGAACCTGGCATTGGGACATTCGCAGTAGTGCCTGAGGTAACGCTGGCAGAAATAGTCGTAATCCCTGAGCGCCCGCGCGATGTTGCGTTTCCTCTCCTGGGGGGATTCCATGCGGTCCTCCGATGTGATCCTGGCCAGCCGTTCGCTCTGCTGCAGCCAGCGTTTGTACGCGTCCTTCCTTTCCTGTTCCGTCATGGCTTCTTTGTGAAAAAGGGGGTTAGAAAATCATCATGCAGGCCGTGGAGCATCGCCACGACCTTGTCGGGAAGCTCCGGATAATCCTTCCGGTGTTCCATCAGCCAGTCCTCGAACCGGATGAAGGCCTCCACATAATGCACCACATTGGTGCTCCTGTCCATCTTCTCGATGGTGGCGGCCAGCTTGACCAGGTCGTCGGCTATCTTCTTTTTCTTCAGATACTCGTCAGGGTCCTCGATGGCGTCGTTGATGATGGAGAGGATCTTCTGCGTGACCTCCTCGCGTGTCATTCCGTAACAGGCTTTCAGCTCCCTCCATCCTTCCTGGCTGATCCACCTGCTGAGCGTCTGGCGGGCGATCCCCGTCATCTCGATGATCCTTTCCTGCGGGATTCCCTTGAGGTACAAAGCCTTGGCGGTATCTTTCGACTTATGTCCGGTTCTTGCCATAATGAATTGTTTTTTCTGCAAAGATGCACTGCGGAACGTCCCGAAGGCAAGAAAATGCGCGGGCGTTGCACACAATGCTGAAAGTGTTGCACACTTTTTTTGAACACCTTCCCTCCAGATGTAAGTTTGCGGCAAAATCAGACGGAAATGGGCAAAAGAATAAGAATAAGCAACGAAACGCTGAACTGTTACGGAACATGGGTGAGGACGGACGGGGTGGACCTGTCCCAGTACGAGCGGAACCCTGTATTGCTGTGGATGCACAAGAGAGGGTGCGTCATCGGAATGGTGAAGGATATCAGAAGGGAGAACGGTGAGATTACCGGAGAGCCCTGGTTTGACGATGTCCGGGAGGAGAGCAGGATGGCCAGACAGCAATGGGAGAAAGGCACGCTGCGCATGGGATCGCCCAATTTCGACATACTCGAACTCTCCGAAGATCCGGCATTCCTGAAACCCGGGCAGACCTGCCCCACGGTGACCAGGTCCAAACTGGTGGAATACAGCATGGTGGATATCGGGGGGAATGATGACAATATCAGCCTGATTTATGAAGGGAAACCGTTGAAACTCAGCAAGGGGGACGGCTCGCACAGTCTTCCCCTCTTGAAAAAAAACAATAACCAAAAAACTACACCTGAAATGAACAATGAAGAAATGAAAGCAGTCGCCCTGATGCTGGGCCTCACGGATGCCGCGACACTGACAGACGTGCAGAAAAAGATCAATCTCCTGCTGGAGTACCAGAGAGCGAACGGAGTGCTGCAGGCCGAGAAGGAGAAGCTGGAGAAAGAGCTTGACGGACTCAAGCTCTCGGGTATAACCGCCCTTGTGGATTCCGCCATCGGGGAGGGAAAGATCAGCGCCGACAGGAAGGATCATTTCATCTCCCTGGGGAAATCGGTCGGCGCGGAGTCCCTCAAGCTGACCTTCGAGGCGATGAACCCTGCCCTGCGCCCTTCCGCCATACTGGCCGGGAAATCCGGAGGAGCCGTACATGCAGGAGGCTACGAGAAATGGACGGATGTGCCGGAGGAGGAGCTCAAGCTGATGCGCTCCGATGACCCGCAGCAGTACAGACGTCTGTACAAGAAACAGTTCGGAGTGGACTGTCCTGAATTTAATTAACTAAAAATTAGAAGAGAATATGAAAAAGAAATTTATTCTGAAATTTTGGACCGGAACGGCCTTCAATGTCATAATGGGGGTCATCCTTGCGTCAATGGTGGGGATCAGCCCCGCATACGGTGCGGCCTCGGGAATAGTTGTGCCGATGCTTCTTAAGGGATTCATGCCGGCCGGTGCCGCCATGGAGGGTGTGTACACCGAAGTATGGACGGGAGAGCTGGTCAGACAGCTCGGTGCGGGACTGACGGCGTCGTTCCTTGACGGGATACCGGACTATTCCGCAAGAGTGAACAACGAGATCATCCACCTGGTGGATGTGGGTGCCGATCCGGACGTGCTGGTGAACAACACCACCTATCCCATACCCATACAGAATCTGGAGGAGAATGACATCCCCATCGGGCTGGACAAATTCCAGACAAAGGCCACCCGTGTGACGGATGACCAGCTTTATGCAATTTCCTATGACAAGTTTTCGCTTGATGTCGAGCGTCACAGGAACGCCATCGACCGTATCCGTTACAAGAAGGCTGCGCACGCCCTGGCTCCATACAGCCATACAGGCAAGACTCCGGTGATCCCCACCAGCGGGGAGGCGGATGCCACAGGACGGAAAAAACTGACCTTGAAAGACATCATCGCCTTGAAACGCGCCCTGGACAATGCCGAGGTGCCGGAGGACGGGCGCCGTCTTGTGCTGTGTCCGGACCATGTGAACGACCTGCTCGAACAGGACCAGTCGTTCAAGGACAAGTTTTACAATTATACCAGCGGCAAACTCCTGAACATGTACGGTTTCCAGATCTACACGTTCATCAACTGTCCGTATTACACCAAGGAGGGGGTCAAGGTTCCGTACAACCAGACTCCGGGTGAAACCGACCTGAAAGGATCCTTCGTGTTCTATGTACCCCGCATGTTCCGTGCGCAGGGCTCGACCAAGATGTATTATTCGGCTGCGGCCACCAGCCCGCAGACCCAGGAAAGCCTGGTCAACTTCCGCCATTACTACATCGTTCTTCCCAAGAAACAGGAGGCGATCGGAGCCATCTATTCGTGGGACGGTACCACTGTCCAGAAAAAGGACCAGGAAGTTCCGGCCGAGAAACGGTGGGCCGAGGTGAGACGGGAAGCGGTGGCGGCAGCGAGAGCGAAAGCCGCGTCTGAAGGAACGGATTCGGAAACCGATGAAATCGAGCCATGACCATGACACCAAGAGGACTACGAAACAATAACCCCGGAAACCTCCGCCTGTCAGGTGACAGGTGGAAGGGTCTCCGCCCGGTGCAGACGGACAAGGAGTTCTTCCAGTTCACCGACATGAGATACGGCTACCGTGCCATGCTCATCACCTTGAGGAACTACCGGAAGAAACACGGTTTGAAGACCCTCTCCCTTATGATCGGGCGTTACGCCCCGTCCACGGAGAACGACACCCGCGCCTACCTTTCAAGTGTATGCGGCGAGCTTCAGGTTCCCACTACCTACGAGCCTGACGTGGATGACAAGGGGACGATGTGCCGTCTGGCCGCCGCGATGAGCCGGGTGGAAAACGGCGTGCCCGCCGTCATGGCGGACATAGAGGCCGGCTGGGAGATGATCTGAAAAATGACATGCGTATGGACTGGGGCACTGTATTCGAACTTCTCCAGCAGTGGCTCGCCCCCACGGGGTGCATAGCCATGGCAATAGGCTGGTGGCGTGACCGCAGGCTCGTCAAGGTCCGTGCGGTCAAGGAGAACGAGGGCACATACAAGCAGTTGTATGACGACCTCTCCGAGACGACTTTACATTTAAGCGACCAAATACGAAAAGTCAATGAGAAAATTATCGTTCTGGAACAGGCGCTGCGTAAATGTTACCAGTGCAAGTATGCTGACCGCTGTCCTGCTGTTGTCTGGATGCGCAGCAAACAGGGAGAGCCGAACAGCCGTCCGCTCGGGCTCTCTTCAGAGGAGCGTAACCGGGGAAATAATCTTCGGCAAGGCCCCGACGACTCTGACGAGCCTGGCACTGAAACCCGGGCTCCTCCGGACGATAGGCGGCCTTCCGGCCGGTATGGGCGTGACGGAGCAGCATGAGGGGCTGGACCTGAGGGTGGAGTCGGACGGGGAAGGCGGCGTGAACGTCACGGCTGTCTCGCATGCCCGGCCGGAGATCACCGTAAGGGAGACCTCGGATATGAGGTTGGAGTCAGAGGAGGCTACGGCCGGGGAAAAACAGCCGGTTCCCTCTTTTTGGGACCGGACAAGGACGAAGGTGTTGTGCTGTTTTGTCCTCCTGCTTCTCTTCTGGGGACTCCGGCGGTTTAAAGACAAATCAAGGAACAATTAAAACATGAATCATTATGGCAGAAACGAATACCGGCGCCATCTATGGCGTGAAAGCTCTCAAATATAATGGAAAGGCTCTCGGACTGATATCCGAGGACGGGCTGCAGCCCGGAGGCGACTCGCCTTCCAAGACCCGCATCTGGGCGGCGCAGAAACGCAACGCGCCGTTCGCGGTGCTCAAGTCCACACCGGGAACCAAGACATGGACGTTCACGCTCATCGAGCTGTCCGCGGACAACATGATACAGGTGATGGGCGGGACGAAGGAAAGCACCGGGGTCTATGTGCCCCCGACGGAGGACAAGGACGTGCAGGGCGTGTTCGACATCGAGACCGTGACGGGACACACGATCCGTATCTATAACGGGGTGCTCACATGCAATTTCGCCAACGGGATCAACTTCAGCAACGTGCTGGGCATCGAGTGCGAGCTGGAGATGCAGGATGCCGGGGAGAAGCCTCCCTACAAGATCTTCGCCCCGGGTGACAGTGTACCGGAATATACCGAGTAATGACGGAAGGGAAGGACACACGAAGTCGGGCGGCGGACATGCTGCTTGACATCGGCATCCGCATTCCGGTGATGCCGCTCAGGCCCTTTAAAAAACGCCCCGGGAAATCCTTCCTTGTCATGCGCCGTCCGCCCGCCGGGGCGGTCATCCGCATAGCAAGGCGGTACCTGGAGCTCGGCGTCACCCCGGAGGATATCAGGGCGATGGACTATGAAGAAAGGATGCGGTTCGTGGCGGAGAAGGGAAAGGCGGTCAGCCGGATGGTCGCGCTGGCCGTATGCACCGGATGGCTCTCGGGGATGCTGTTCTCCGGCCCTGTGGCATGGTATCTCAGATGGAGGGTGCATCCGGCGATGCTCTCTGCCGCCCTCATCGAGCTGCTCAGGGGCATGGACATACAGCCTTTTTGCAATACTATTCCGTTGGCGTCCAGAACGGCGGAGCTGCTGGAGCCGATAGGAAGCCGGGAAAGGAAAACGGGTTAACGGGCCGGCAGGAAGGCCCCCATAGCGTTTTCGGAATCATCGCGCAGGCGATGGAACGGTTCGGCAGGTCGAAACGGCACATCCTGTGGAAGATCAGCTACGCCGAGCTGATGCTGATGAACACGGATGTCAGCCGGTATGTGACCAAGGAGGAGCTCCTGGAAAGGGAGCGCAAACGTAGGCCGGACAAATTCACCACTGAATATTATCAAACAAAACTGGGAGGATAGGAATGGAACCTGTAAGACTGGAGATACTGCTTGACGACAAGACCCTGAAGGGGATGCGCTCGGTGGAGGGCAACCTTTCCGGGATAGGCCTGTACGCAAAACAGGTCATCGCACAGCTGGAGCAGGAACTGCTGGAACTGCAGAAACAGTACAGGAATGCCATGGCCGCAGGTACGAATACCGATGCCCAGATGGCGGACATCCAGGCACTGCAGGGAGTCATCAGGCAACTGAAAGCGGAACTGCAGGGGCTGGAAGAGCAGAAGAAAAAGACAGGATCCACCCCTCTCATGGGAGATGATCCCGCCCCGAAACTCAATAATGTGAGGATGAGCATGCAGCAGATCGCCCGGGAACTCCCCTCGCTGGCAATGGGTCCCCAGATGTTCTTCCTCGCCATTTCCAACAACATTCCCATGTTCACCGACGCCCTGTCGTCAGCCCGCCAGGAGTATGAGGCGCTGACCAAAGCCGGAAAGAAAGCCACCCCGGTGTGGAAGCAGGTGCTTTCCTCACTGTTCTCGTGGCAGACGGCGCTGGCCGCCCTGATTACCCTGTCCGTCGTATACGGGAAGGAGATCGGCGGATGGGTGAAGAGCCTGTTCGGCGTGAAGGATGCCGCCCTGTCCGCGGCGAAAGCCCAGGAAAAGGTGAATGAATCCTTCAGGAACAGCAGCAGTGATGTGGCGGAACAGGTCACTCTCGTCAGGTCCTTGTCCGAAAGATGGAAGGAACTGGGAGACAACATGTCCGATAAAAAACAGTTCATCACCGAAAACAAGAAGGAGTTCGGGAAACTCGGTGTTGAGGTGGGCAACGTGAATGACGCCGAGAACCTGCTGGTGGACAATACGGACGTGTTCATCGGGGCGATGATTCTCAGGGCCGAAGCTGCCGCAGCGTTCAAACTGGCCACGGAGCAGACGGAGAAGGCCTTGAAAAAACAGAACGAGATAGAGGAAAGGCGGAAGAAGGGCCCGACTTTCTGGGACAGGTTCAGGGCCAATTTCTTCTCTTCCGCGTCCGGATCAGCTACTTATACCCGACAGGCGGACGCTCCCACGGCCGAACAGCTCAGAGAAAATGATATCTCCGCCCTGGAAGAGGAACAGAAGGCGGCGGAGGATACGGCCAAATCCTATATGGACCTGTTCCTTGCGCGGACAAAGGAATGGAAGGAGAGGCTTAAATCGGCAGGCATAAAGGAAGATGACGGCAGGGAAACCAAGGATACGGGCAAATCGGCCCGGGATTATCAGGACGAACTCGCCGACGCCCGTATCAGGGCACAGCAGAAACTTGAGGCGGCACGCATATCGGTCATGCGGGAAGGTGTAAGGAAACGCCAGGCCCTTGCAAGGCAGGAGCTTGACGAGTCGCTCGCGCAGATCGACAAGGAGGAGCGTGACACCCTCAAGAAAATGGACGAGGCCGAAAAGAAACGGGGTGTGAGGTCCACGCCCGAGGAAAGGCAGGCCGTGAAAGACAACGCCTCGCAGCAGCGTCTTGTCGCCTACCAGCAATATGCGAAGGAATTCTATACCGCCGACAAGGAATGGCAGGAGAAGGACCTGCAGTCCTGGATTGACTATAACAAGGAATACGGCACATACCAGCAGAAACGTCTGGCCATCATGCGGGAATATACCCTTAAATCCTCGAAAGAGAGTCTGAACGGGAATGACAAAAGGATGCTGTCCCGACAACGTGACGAGGCGCTGTCCGAACTTGATTTCAACGAACTGAAGGACACCATCAACTGGGATGTCGTCTTCGGCAATCTGGACAAGGTGGCGAAAAAGGAGCTGCAGAAGGTGAAGCGGCAGATAGTCAGCTTCCGCAACAGCCCGGAATTCAAAAAAAGCGCCACTCCGGAACAGATGCAGGTCATCGAGGAAGCCATCGGGAAGATCGACAGCGAGGTCATCGAGAAAGGAGGTCTGTTCGGCAATCTGACCGAATCCATACGGGAATACTCCGAAGCGGTTGATGAATTGACAGCCGCGCAACGGGATTATGACGAGGCCGTGCGGCAATACGGGGCGGACAGCGCGGAAGCGGAGGCCGCTCGAAAGAAAAGGAACAAGGCGGAAGCCGGGGAGCGCAATGCCGGGAACAATCTGGAAGCCTCGAAGGATAAGGCGGTGAGAAACATCACCGCCGTGGCCGATGCGATGAACACGCTGGGCGAGGCGGACATGAGCCTGTCATCCTTCGGAAGCGCGGTCGGGTCTCTGGTAGACACGCTGTCCGCATCTGGAAGCAAGATCGGCGGCATCATCGCGGCCATACTGGCTATCCTTGACCAGATCGGGCAGAAAGGGCTGGAGGGTTTTGTCGGCAACATTCTCGAAACCGTCATGCACGCCGCAGGAGGATTGTGGGACAGCATCGGACGTCTGTTCGGTGTCAAGGGGCTTGGAGGCATCTTCAAGGGAGCCGACTATTCCGGCTATAACGAGATGGTGGACCAGTACAACCGTCTGAACGAGATATGGGATGAACTGATCGACAAGAAAAAGGAATATATAGAGACCAGCTACGGCGCCGAGGCGCAGAAGGTCGGAGAGGAAGCTCTGGCCCTACAGCGGACCGCCATAGACTCTTACCGGATACTGGGCAAGGAACGTCTGAATTCAGGAGCCAGCACGGGATCGCACTCTATCGGGGTGCGGCAGCGCAAATGGCTGTCCTCTCAGGACTGGGCGGCAGCCGGCGCGGCCCTGGGAGAAGACTTCTACAGGTACGGGATCGGGGAAGGACGTATGACCGGGCTGTTCGATCTCTCCGTGGAGCAGCTGGAGAAACTGAAGTCGGAAGCTCCCACATTCTGGGCCAAGCTGGATGATGATGTCAGAAATTACCTGGACAAGATCATTGAAGGTTCGGAAAAACTGGGTGACATACAGGCCCAGATAAAGGAACAGCTCACGCAGATGTCTTTTGACAGCATGCGTGACGCCTTCTATGACACACTGCTTGATATGGAAAGCGGGGCGGAAGACTTCTCGGAGGACTTCAGCGAGTACCTGCAGAAGGCTATCCTCAAGACAAGCCTGTCGAAAGTCTACGACAAGAGGCTTCAGGAATGGTATGACAAGTTTGCCAACTACAACAAGGAAGGAGGTATAGATACCGGGGAATACAAGGACCTCCAGCAGGAATGGAACGATATCGTAAAGGACGCCCTGGATGAGCGTGACTCGCTGAAGGATATCTTCGGATGGACATCATCCTCCTCTTCCCAGTCCGGCCGGGCCGGAACCGTCACCTCCATGACCGAGGAGACGGCCGGAAGGCTGGAGGGAATCGGCAACGCGACCCTTGACCATGTCATCAGCATTGACAATAACCTTACGAGGCATCTCGAAGGGATGGCGACATCCCTGGGCAAAATTGCGGGGAATTCGGAGTACCTCAGACACCTCGAAACGATAAACGAGAACATCGCGGAGCTCCGGCGCGGTGTGAAACTGAAAACATAGGGCTATGGAAGTGGAGGAAGGATTATTGAGGATAAACGGGACGGACATGGCGTCCCTGGGATGTTTCCTGTACGAGGAGAACGCGGGGGACCATACCAATTACGACTCGCTGATGAAGCCGCCGAAGATGAAGGAGTACACATCCGTCAGCTACCGGGAACTTGACGGCGAGGAGCTTCCCGAGACATTGCTTCCCCGTTACGAGGCGAGGGACATCACGCTGAAGATGGCGGTGGTTGCGGATACACGGGCCGGGTGGTTCGAGAACTACAACGCCGTGCTTGCCTTGCTGAAGTCGGGATGGCTGACGCTGGAGGTTCCGGAGATAGGCCGGGTGATGAAGGTCTACCTGAAGGAATATACCCGGTACAGCCAGTTCACGACAATCAGGAATACCGGCCAGCAGGTAGCCGGATTCACGGTCACGCTGCGCGAGCCGAAACCTTTTTCAAACAGTGATTAAAAACGATTTAAAGACATTGTAAATGGAACTTGAAATCTACAACAGGCAGGGAATCCTAAAGAAGAAGGTCAGTCCCGACTCATCGTCCCGGTGGACCGAGGAAGTGGGGGCGGAATTCGTGGTGACGGTGAACTTCACCACCTGGGAGTTCTTCGTCCTGTCGGTCGGCGACTATGTGGAGATATCAGGAAAGCGGTTCTCCATAAAGAAGGAGTACCGCCCGAAAAAGACCGACACACAGAAATACACCTACAATATCAGCTTCTACGGCCGCGAGCACGACATGCAGGACCTGTTGTTCTGCCGTATGAACCAGGGGGAGGATGACCTGGAGTCCGTCTTTGCCTATGACGGCACGCCGATGGAAATGCTGGAAAAGCTGGTTGCGAACATGAACCGCAACACCGACGGTGTGACGTGGCGTGCAGGACAGGCCGTCACCGGCGACCGGAAGACCATCAACTTCAACGGCCTGTTCTGCTGGGATGCGGCAGGCGAGATAGCCGGTGCCTGGGAAACCGAGTGGTGGCTGGACGGGGAATACCTGAACATAGGGAAATGCGAACACGGCGAACGGGTTACGCTCGGCTATATGAAGGGATTGAAGACGGGGCTGACCCAGAATGAGAACTCCAATTCGGTCAAATGGTTCACACGGCTGATCCCCGTAGGCTCAGCCAAAAATATTGACCCGTCAAAATACGGCCACACCCATCTGCAACTTCCGTCACGGGACAAGTATATCGACCTGAACACCCAATTGGGCCTGAAGGAGCATCGCGAGGAAGCGGCCTTTCAGGATATATTCCCGCACCGTCTGGGTACGGTATCCTCGGTAAGGTCCGAGGAGCAGACAAATAAGGACGGGAAGAAATACACCGTTTATTATGTCAAGGACAAGGATCTGCCCTTCAATCCGGATGAATACATGATCGGTGAGGAGGTGATACACATCACCTTCGAAAGCGGCGACCTCTCCGGAAGGGAGTTCGAGTGCAACTGGCATAACGGCACACAGGAGTTCGAGATCATCAACACCTACCCGGACGAGAACACCCAGATACCGGGAGGCAACATCATACCGAACATCGGTGACACGTATATCCTGACGAACATCCGCATGCCGGATGAGTATTACCCGATAGCGGAAGAACAGTACAAGCAGGCGGTTGACAGCTTCCTGACAGAATACAGCAAGGACATATCCATCTATTCCGGCGACACGGATTACATCCATGTGGATAAAAACAGTGTGCCGTTATCGCTCGGGCAAAGGGTGAGACTGGAGGACGCGCAGTATTTCGAGGCCGGGTATCTTGACACCCGCATCACAAGGATAGAGAGGAAGCTGGGCAATCTTTCCGAGGCTTCCATTGACTGCTCGTCGGCGGTCAGCACCTCATGGAAGTCATCCGTGGACTCGACGCTGAACAATCTGGAATACACGCTGGCGCAGGAGATGGCGCAGACCAATGTCCGCCTGCTGAAGACCGGCGATATGGAGAGCCCGAGCGACTATACGGCTTTCTCCTCCCTGAGGGCTATAGGAACCTTCCTGAGAAAGAACATAGCGGATATCGCCAATGAGATCATCACCTTTCTCAAAGGTTTGAGAGTCGGCAAGTTTGTCACAGGTCTTGTCGGCGGCAGCGGTGCGGCCATCTGGATTGACAAGAACGGCAAGACAATAGTCGAAGCCGACAAGGCGATGTTCCGTGAGGAAATGATAGTACCGCAGATCACGTTCAACTGCATCGATGTGATATCCGGCGACAAGGCGAACTCGTTCGCATACGGAAGAATAAAAACCGTTGACACGGAAAACCGCACGGCCACGCTGGAACTGCTTGAGGGGCAGTGGGGCACGTTACATGTAAGTGATATCTGCCGTGGCATACTTCACAACATAGCCGGCAGCAACCATACGAAGGATGAATACGGTCCTAACGGATTCATGGAGTATTCCGGATACGCCACCTCATACTTTACCCCCACTAGAATCATCGAGAATGAGGCAGGAAACATGAAGTTTGAATACGCTCTTCAGGCAGGAACAAGCGTGCATCCTCTTCCGGGTATGAACTTCTTCGCATACGGCAACTTCACCGACAAGGACAGACAGGACATTACCTATGAGAACAGATCTTACTTGCGCAGATTGGTCAACGTGAACACATGGGTAATAGATCCGGATGTGAACATCGCTTATCAGAACGGAAACCTGAGTGGTCTTACAGTCAACGGGCAGGTGATGGACGGTTATTCTTCATTTCAAGACAAAGTATACATAAGGGGAACGATAGAACGACTCAAACCCAACGGTGAAGTGGCTATGGACTTAAGCTACGAGGGTGTATGGCAATCAGGCAGGCATTATGATTACTACGATAGTGTGACGTATAACGGCAGCACATGGGCGTGTCTGAACAAGAACGGTTCGTCCTCTGAACCGGGTACGGACGCTGACTGGCAGGAGATAGCATCCAAGGGACCCAAAGGTGACAAGGGAGATCCGGGTGATACAGGCCCGCAAGGTGTTCCCGGTCCGGCAGGAGCTGACGGGAAAACCCTGTATACATGGATAAGATACGCCGACAACGCACAAGGCGGAGGTATCAGTAATAATCCTACAGGGAAAGAGTATATAGGTTTCGCCTACAACAAGGATACCGCCACGGAGAGCAACACCCCGTCCGATTACATATGGAGTGAAATTAAGGGTGAGCAGGGCGTACCGGGTGCTGTCGGTGCTGATGGTAAGACCTATTACACATGGATAGCCTATTCGGACAATGCGGACGGTACGGGCATGTACCAGCAACCGAAGGATACTACAAAATATATAGGTATCGCAGTAAACAAGGAAACCGCCACAGAGAGCAGCAATCCTGCTGATTATACATGGTCATTGTTTAAGGGAGCGGACGGTGTGAGCGTGACTAATAGCGGTCCGTGGTATTCCGGCTTGGTTGTTCCCAAAATGAGTATCGTTACAATGGGAGGAAGTTCATTTCTTTCCAAGGTATCCACTACGAATCCTCCCTTATGGTGCTGGACTGACAATGCCGGCAACCGGTTTACTTACAATGATGGTGGATACTGTCTTACAGGTGAGATGAATACTGCCGAATACGAACTTTTGGTTCAAAGCGGAAAGGACGGAAGCGATGGTACCAGTTATGAGAGGGTATTCATCCATACTACAACAGAGAGTAAACCTGCCACTCCTTCCACGTCACAGACGGACGATTATGTACCTTCCGGCTGGCATGATGATCCTGTAGGTGTTTCCAGCTCTCTGCCTTATGAGTGGATCAGTGAGAGGGAGAAGAAAAACGGTATATGGAGTGAATTCAGTGCTCCTGCCCTTTGGGCGAAGTACGGATTTGATGGTGCTGACGGTGCTGAGGGCGTAGCCGGAACGAGCATCATTTGGAAAGGTGATTTTTCCTCCGCTCCTTCCAATCCTCAGAACGGGTGGGCATACAAGAATACCACTGATAAGAAATCATATGTATATCAGGATGGACAGTGGTATCAGATGACTATTGACGGGATTGATGGGAAGAACGGGAAAGACGGATTGAGTATTGTCTGGAAAGGAGATCTCCAAACACCTCCTTCCAATCCTCAGACCAACTGGGCATACAGGGATACCAATAATGGTCGTGTATATATATGGAACGGAACAGCATGGGCATTGATGGTTGTGGACGGATCGGACGGTGCTGATGGTGCAGCCGGTTCTGACGGATTGAGCGTGTTTATAACTTATAATGACAGCACTTCCCAACCTTCTGTACCTACCGGGAACGGTACTACTGGAGGATGGCATACAAATGCGACAAGTTCCGCTATATGGATGTCGCAGAAGGTTGCTGCGTCCGCATCTGACGGAGCATGGGGTACACCGATAAAAATCAAAGGTGACAAGGGTGACGGTTACACCCAGATGGGGCAGTTTAGGACAGGAATGGTTGTACCCAAGATGGGTGTCGTTTCGATGGGTGGCGGCTCTTATGTAGCCAAGGTATCCACTACAAATCCTCCCTTATGGTGCTGGACTGACAATGCCGGCAACCGGTTCACTTTCAACGATGGCGGATATGTGCTGACGGGTGAGGTGAATACTACTGAATATGATGTATGGTCCGAGAAAGGTGATACCGGGGCAAAAGGTGATAAAGGCGACAAGGGTGATGATGGTGAAAAGGGAGACAAAGGAGATAAGGGAGATCAGGGCGTACAAGGAATACAGGGCTGTATCTTCCGTGAGTCGGAATGGTCCGCTTCAAGTGTGCAGTACCGTAATGACGAAGCCCTGACAAGCGGTACGAGGTATATTGATTTCGCATTGATAAGGAATGACGCAGCCATTGACGGATGGGATGTGTACAAATGTTTGAAGACGCATGTGTCCTCCGCTTCGAACAAACCGGGCAACACCACATACTGGGAAAAACTGAGCGGAGTGGGACCTATCTATACCAGCCTTATAATAGCTAAGAATGCCAGCATCAGCCTGTTCCAAGGGAATCAGGTCTTGATAAAGAAGAGCGACAACACTGTTACCGCAGGCATGTCCGGCTCCACATCCGGTCAGAAGATACGTATATGGGCAGGTTCCACAACTCCTGACTCCGCACCGTTCCGGGTGAATGAACTGGGTGAATTTGTTTCCACGAAGGCACATGTGGCAGGTATAATCACCGCCACTCTCTTCTATTCGCCGGGAAGCGATATGGATAGTCTGGCTGATTCGGAAGGTAACATGACTGTGAATCCTTCCACTCAGGGATCTACATTCTTTTCCGCTGATGGTCTTGGCGGAACCATAACCCTTCCTCCCGCATCATCATGGAACGGATTGAAACTGGAGTTTGTAGTAGACATGACATCAAGGGTGGCTAAGAACCCGGACAAGTACAAGGCTACGAACTATTTCTGCGGACTGGCGGGATCATATAACAATAAGACAGAAATTCAGATGGCAAGGCCTTATGTTTTGGAGATGAAGGCCTTTAACAACCATTGGTATATAACACGTATGGATTTAATTGAGTAAAAGATATGATATTACAAGCAGGTTATGATTGTTATCTGACACAGGCCGAGGATATGCCTCTGTCGGAACGAAGATTTGAAAATCAGGTGTTGATAAACAGCCCTGAGGATGTGGCTATGTGGAAAGAGATCACATCGCAACAGAAGGAGCAGATGATTGCCGAAGCGTCATTTATTGATGTGGCGGCTATAAACGTTGAAGCACTTGACCGTGTGGATACGTTGCTCAATGATATCTCAGCGAATATCAACAATGCCGGGCTTACTACAGAAGAAGCATTGTCAAAGAAAGACTATTTTCCGGCATGGGAGGATCTGATAGGTACGGAGGTTGATGTGCAGTTCCGCTTCCGCTATGGCGGCACGCTCTATGAGGTTATACAGAAACATACACCGCAGGAGGACTGGAAGCCGGGAACGGGTACGGAATCCTTATACAAGGTTGTGCAGATAGAGCACTCCGGCACACTGGATGATCCTATACCTTGGGTACATAACATGGTGCTGGAAGAAGGCAAGTATTACACCGATAAGGAAGTTCTTTATCTCTGTATCCGTGACAGCGGAATAGGTATGGCATTCGATTTGGAAAATCTTGTTTCGGGTGGATATGTTCAAGTGGTAGAAAATCAAGTAGTAATAAATAATTAAAAAAATACGATTATGGCAGACAAAAAATTAAATCAAGTATCGCAGTTGACGGATTTTGATTATGCGTTGGTTGTAAAAGGGAATGACGTGGCAAAAGTTACAAAACAGCAGCTAGCTACAATACTGGGAGAACTGATAGGGGTTAATTACTTGAAAAAAGCCTTTGATTATAAAAATATAATATTAGGAAGTAATGAATCTTACGAATTAGGAATATGTGCAGGACTTGTAGTAATTAGAAATATTTATATATCTGCTGCATTTTCATTGTTGCTAATCGATGAATTCCACAATGCTGTTACAACTATAGCTGGTAACAGTATAAAAGAGCTCGGTCTTGAATTTAGATTTGATACAACTGATTACAAAGCAAGAATGAGTATAATCAATGTTAGTAGTAATAATGCTAATATTGAAATTTCTTATCAAAATCTAAGTTTTTAATCCTTCTGGGAGGACTAATGAACAGTTTGAAGCTGTTCCCGTTTATGCCCAAAGGTATATTAAGTACAGACGAAGAGGTAAATAGTGCAACTGCAAGCGGAATGTATCATGTATTCGGACGAGACGGAATTAGTGTTGTTTCAAATTATTCCATAATGATAGTTTTTAACGATGGACAAGGATATATCATTCAAATGACATTCCGTCTAGGTGAGGATGTTGTTGGTTTCCGCCGTAATTATGATAGGAAATGGGGAGATTTTAGGTCTTTTGTATTGGCTTCTTAGAAACATGGATTACCTTTGCACCGCACATGGCGTTGTGCATATCAGGATCGGGTGGCACCGGCTTGTACTGGACCACCCGTTTTTTAATCATGTTAAAGAAAAAGTTTTCCATTTACCCCAAGTATTACTAAACCATTTCACTCGATATTTATAGATATCTCCGCTATAATTATATAGATTCTGAATACAACAGATATTAGGTTTGCCGATTACAACTAATACACAATTACGGACATATTCTAATTTTGAATTTTGTGATAGTAAGTATATTCCGCTATATTGCATAGAATCTAATTCGTCTTGAAATTCTATTTCTTTCTGATCTCTGAACCTTAACCACGTATCATTTATCCCTAACAGTTCTCCCAGGTCGGTTACGAAGTAAATTTTATGTCAATTATTACTGTGAATTATTATCTTAGGATCTTCCCAAGTTGAAACGTCTGGATAATTCCTTTTTCTAAATATTAATGTTCCGTCTATTGCTATTCCGAAGATGAAAACAGCATCTTCTAATTGTTTTATAACCAATCCTTGAACGACATTACCGTAGAATCCTTCTCCAGCAAAAGCATTGAAATTGGAAACGAAAGGTTGAATTGTTTTTATAGGCATTTCATTTACAAAATCCGTAAATTCACTCCATGAAGAAAACGATTTTGTTCCCTTCGGATTTCCCAAAAGTTCTCCCAGATCGCCAACAGGCAGAAATTCTTGTCTAAATTCCTACCTGTGTGAGCGTACTAATATCTATATCTACTTTAGTTGCTGAAATGGCATTATCCATAGAAACACGATTGGTAAAATATATCAAAGCTCGTGAGAATACAGGCATATATACATAGTAGTTATGATCTCCATCCTTGTATATTTTCAGCAAATTAGGACCAATACTCTTTACAACGGACAGTCCTTTAACGTGATGTGATACAAAAGAAAAGATGTCTGCGTTCTCGCTATTCCCTTCTCCAATAATATCAAAAGTAACGTTTATATCTTTAGGATAATTCAGTTTGTATAAAGCCCCTTCTCCTAGCATGTGATTTACCAAAAAATAGTTTTCATTTAACTGAAGTTCTCCCAGCTCTCAACTTATGCTATTATTCTGTTGCAATTTGTTGCCAATCACTTAATGATTCTGTCGTTTCAACAACCGTTAAATCAATCATGGCTTTTATCTCCATAATGCCAGCTGAATTATCAGGGCATTCCAGTATGAAGTCAAAATAATTAGCGCTATTCAACTTTTGATACAGCTTAAATTGGATATCATTTCCACATATCAATTTAAAATGGGAAACTCCATTACGATACCCACTTAATGAAGCTACATAGCAAGACGATATTCCACTTCTTAGCACATATAGTAAGCATATTACAGGCTTATATACATGTAGTTCCTCTTTATATGCTATCTTGTATAATTTGCCTTGAATTAAATCAAAATATGCTGTTCTCCTTGTTAATCCCTTATTAGTATTTGTCGAAAGTGGCAAAAGTTCTCCCAGATCGGGGCTATGGCTTATTTTATGTAAAAGAAATGATTCTCCACGCTGACTTTACAAAATTATTGATATTACCTTTTCTAGTGGATATTTCTGTGCTGTCTATGTTTGGATAGAACACTTGTGTTATTTGATCACTGTCATTAAAAACGACAAGTGTTCCCCAATAAGTGCTAGGTCCATCAATCATGTTGTCTTGTATCTTATAATAGCCAGTTTCGATCAAATCATTATAACTCCTATTTGTCATTATCCCTCTAAACATAAATGGGAATAACCCCAAACTATTCATCAGTTCTCCCAGGTCGGAATTGTGATAAAAATTATGTTATAATTATATTACCCCATTCTTGCCAGCGATCATTTTCTGTATCATATCGTCTGATAAATAATTTACGACTACTTATATCAACGATAATTTGAATAATATAATACCCAGATGAAAATATAAGCAGTTGTGCCCAAGATGTAGGAACATTGTTCCCTTCAACATTGAACAATGAATAGGCACCTGCATTTTTAAAATCATCCAAATTAATTTCACCTCTAATGTAACCTCGATTCCTGAACCAAGTTTCATTTATTCCAATCAGTTCTCCCAGGCATGAACCAATTGGAATTTTTCGTTAAAAAGATTTCCAATCAGTCCATAAGTTATCTGTATTTGAGTTTTTAACTCTATATTTAGCTCCTGTTGCATTATATAGTTTTTGTACGACCCCACCCGCACCATCGAAGGCATTAAATACGACCAAGGTTCCCCATACACCTTGTTTCGGCTTAACTTTATAAATACCCATTTCTATTACAGTCTCCAACGCACCCGTTTCGTCATAAGATGTTACGTTGACATCGCCTCTGAACATAAATGGAAATAGTTTCAAACTGTTCATCAGTTCTCCCAGGTCGGTTACGAAGTAAATTTTATGTCAATTATTACTGTGAATTATTATCTTAGGATCTTCCCAAGTTGAAACGTCTGGATAATTCCTTTTTCTAAATATTAATGTTCCGTCTATTGCTATTCCGAAGATGAAAACAGCATCTTCTAATTGTTTTATAACCAATCCTTGAACGACATTACCGTAGAATCCTTCTCCAGCAAAAGCATTGAAATTGGAAACGAAAGGTTGAATTGTTTTTATAGGCATTTCATTTACAAAATCCGTAAATTCACTCCATGAAGAAAACGATTTTGTTCCCTTCGGATTTCCCAAAAGTTCTCCCAGATCGCCAACAGGCAGAAATTCTTGTCTAAATTCCTACCTGTGTGAGCGTACTAATATCTATATCTACTTTAGTTGCTGAAATGGCATTATCCATAGAAACACGATTGGTAAAATATATCAAAGCTCGTGAGAATACAGGCATATATACATAGTAGTTATGATCTCCATCCTTGTATATTTTCAGCAAATTAGGACCAATACTCTTTACAACGGACAGTCCTTTAACGTGATGTGATACAAAAGAAAAGATGTCTGCGTTCTCGCTATTCCCTTCTCCAATAATATCAAAAGTAACGTTTATATCTTTAGGATAATTCAGTTTGTATAAAGCCCCTTCTCCTAGCATGTGATTTACCAAAAAATAGTTTTCATTTAACTGAAGTTCTCCCAGCTCTCAACTTATGCTATTATTCTGTTGCAATTTGTTGCCAATCACTTAATGATTCTGTCGTTTCAACAACCGTTAAATCAATCATGGCTTTTATCTCCATAATGCCAGCTGAATTATCAGGGCATTCCAGTATGAAGTCAAAATAATTAGCGCTATTCAACTTTTGATACAGCTTAAATTGGATATCATTTCCACATATCAATTTAAAATGGGAAACTCCATTACGATACCCACTTAATGAAGCTACATAGCAAGACGATATTCCACTTCTTAGCACATATAGTAAGCATATTACAGGCTTATATACATGTAGTTCCTCTTTATATGCTATCTTGTATAATTTGCCTTGAATTAAATCAAAATATGCTGTTCTCCTTGTTAATCCCTTATTAGTATTTGTCGAAAGTGGCAAAAGTTCTCCCAGATCGGGGCTATGGCTTATTTTATGTAAAAGAAATGATTCTCCACGCTGACTTTACAAAATTATTGATATTACCTTTTCTAGTGGATATTTCTGTGCTGTCTATGTTTGGATAGAACACTTGTGTTATTTGATCACTGTCATTAAAAACGACAAGTGTTCCCCAATAAGTGCTAGGTCCATCAATCATGTTGTCTTGTATCTTATAATAGCCAGTTTCGATCAAATCATTATAACTCCTATTTGTCATTATCCCTCTAAACATAAATGGGAATAACCCCAAACTATTCATCAGTTCTCCCAGGTCGGAATTGTGATAAAAATTATGTTATAATTATATTACCCCATTCTTGCCAGCGATCATTTTCTGTATCATATCGTCTGATAAATAATTTACGACTACTTATATCAACGATAATTTGAATAATATAATACCCAGATGAAAATATAAGCAGTTGTGCCCAAGATGTAGGAACATTGTTCCCTTCAACATTGAACAATGAATAGGCACCTGCATTTTTAAAATCATCCAAATTAATTTCACCTCTAATGTAACCTCGATTCCTGAACCAAGTTTCATTTATTCCAATCAGTTCTCCCAGGCATGAACCAATTGGAATTTTTCGTTAAAAAGATTTCCAATCAGTCCATAAGTTATCTGTATTTGAGTTTTTAACTCTATATTTAGCTCCTGTTGCATTATATAGTTTTTGTACGACCCCACCCGCACCATCGAAGGCATTAAATACGACCAAGGTTCCCCATACACCTTGTTTCGGCTTAACTTTATAAATACCCATTTCTATTACAGTCTCCAACGCACCCGTTTCGTCATAAGATGTTACGTTGACATCGCCTCTGAACATAAATGGAAATAGTTTCAAACTGTTCATCAGTTCTCCCAGAAGCAATTTTTTATGTATTGTTTTGTCATAAAGATAGAAATACTTAACTTTAAAATAAAAACTGCCATGTTAGAAAAAATTAGATATCGTTTGGTCTATAATCGCCAAAAGAAACTTAATAAACAAGGAACTGCCTTAGTGCAGGTTGAAGCATATTTAAACCAACGTAAAGCCTATTTTAAAACAAATGTATATTTAAAACCAGAGCATTGGAGCAAACAGGGAGCACAAGTTGTTAACCATCCTCAGAGTAATGAACTCAACGCAATGTTATATGGTTACATATTGGATTTGCAGGCGATAGAGCTGAATTGCTGGAAAAATGGTATTGATGCCACACTTTCAAAATTGAAAGAGTTTGTTAAAAAAGAAGTATCACCATCCATCTCGTTCTTGAAATTTGCGCAACATACCATAGAGAATTCAGATCGAAAACCGCGTACAAAAGATAACATGTTGGTTACAGTGGCGACGTTAAAGGAGTTTCGTGGTATAATTGATTTTAAAGATCTTAATTATACATTTCTTAAAGATTTTGATGTGTTTCTACGAAACAAAGGATTACAAGTCAACACGATAGGCAAGCATATGAGAGTACTCCGCACCCTTGTCAATGAAGCAATAAACCAAGGGTATATTCCACAAGATGCTTATCCATTCCGTAAGTTTAAAATTAAGAAAGAACAGACAGAACATCGTTTTCTGCTGCCTAATGAGCTTGAAAAGATGGAATCCTTGAAACTGCCTGAAAAGAAGAATAACAGCCAACATGTTCTTGATGCTTTCCTGTTCTGTTGTTATACGGGACTCAGATTCTCCGATTTTAAACAGTTGAGCAATCGTAATTTAATCATTATAGATGGGAATAGTTGGTTGATATTGAACAGCCTTAAAACTGGATCAAAACTTCAAATACCTTTGTATCTACTATTTCGCGGAAAGGCTCTAAACATTATAAGCCATTATAACAGCATAGAAGAGTTATCTAAGATAGGATGTAATTCAGATACAAACAGAATATTACAAAAACTGGTTCAAATGGCTGGGATTAATAAAAAGATCACTTATCACACGGCCCGGCACACTTGTGCTACTCTGTTAGTACATCAAGGTGTTCCAATTACGACAGTACAACGAATATTGGGACATACATCTGTTAGAACGACTCAGATATATTCAGATGTTTTTGCTGAAACGTTGATTAAAGACTTAACATTGGCTAATGAGAAGAGTAGCCTGAAGAATATGGAAATTGTAAAACGAAATCGAAAGAAAGCAAATAACAACACGGAAAAAGTTCCATTGGCGATAGAATAACATAAAGTTTATCTGTTTTATACTCGTACTTATGACCTTAGAAATTAACAAATATCATTTGTAAAAAAAGCGGTTTCAGTTACCTGATTCCGCCCTTATCCTGATATACACATCGCCATGTGGGTACAAAGATAATAAATGTTTATTGAAACTATATTTAAATTGGATTTAAAATCACATTTTGAATTGTGTTAACAAGTGTGATTTTGGAACAAAATGTTTTGTAAAAGCGGAACATTTTGTTTTGCGGCTTATAGATAAGAAGCACGACTGCTCTTGTAAAGTGGTAGTCGTTCATGAAAGGGGAGGATATAAGGATGCTTCCCTGTTGTGGAAGTACTTTATTTGATTCTACTTGAAAAACATGCATATCCATAGTTGCGTTTCCTTTTATTTACACGACTAATATACATCTGTCTCTTATACACATCTCCGAGCCCACGAGACCGTACTAGATCT
>ENA-UABZ01000191-UABZ01000191.1-human-gut-metagenome-genome-assembly--contig:-NODE-191-length-19998-cov-4.859098_pt1 | contig 19998 bp, 16 predicted proteins | sample MGYA00243877_ERZ654221 | MGnify/ENA primary metagenome ERZ654221 (study PRJEB26926, sample SAMN06165159) | human gut metagenome | biome: ENVO:00009003; feature: ENVO:2100002; material: ENVO:00002003...
ACGAGATCTAGTACGGTCTCGTGGGCTCGGAGATGTGTATAAGAGACAGGCATGGCGGCCATTCTGCTCGGCACCGACCTAGTCATTCATGAACAAAATTCGGTCATGAGCCGAACCAATCGCTTTCTCAGCAAATACGCCGCCCTCATCGCCCAAAGTTTCAAAAAGGTAAAATATGCGCCGGCCGGCATTAAAACCATTCTGACCGGAATGCCCATCCGCAAAACCATTGCCGAAGTCCGCGAAATTCCGTTCCCCGCGCTCGGCAAAGAGGATAAATTTCAGATTATGGTTCTCGGCGGTTCGCAGGGCGCCAAAATCTTCGGCGACGTTGTTCCCGAAGTCATAAAAAAGCTGTCGCCCGCGCGCCGGAAAAAAATCCGCATTTTCCAACAATGCCGCGAAGCCGACGTCGAAAACGTCAAAGCCGCCTATGACGGTTGCGGCGCAGAAGTAACCGTATCGCACTTTTTCAACAACATGCCGGAACTTTACGCCGGTACCCACCTCATTATCTCCCGTGCCGGCGCATCTTCCGTCTCCGAAATTGCTGCGGTCGGCATTCCTTCGATTCTGGTACCCCTGCCGATTGCAGCCGACGATCATCAGACCGCCAACGCCCGGGAAATCGGCGACGCCAAAGCCGGTATTGTTCTCAAACAGAAAGACTTTACGCCGGCCAGACTGGGAGAACTTATCAAAGAACTAATGTCTTCCCCCAAAAAACTGTCGCAAATGTCCGAAAACGCCAAATCTGTCGGCATTACCGACGCCGCCGTCCGTTTTGCCGACGCCGTCGAAAAAGAAATCCTTTCCCGTCCGTAGGAGAAAAACAATGTTCGGCCTGAAACTGTTTAAGAAAAATCTGCTCAACCTTCTCCCCAAAGTCCGTGGAAAATATACCCCTAACGTCAGGCTTGCCAAATACACCTGGTTCGGCGTCGGCGGCCCGGCCGAAGTCCTTTACACCCCGGCCGATGCCGAAGACCTCAGCCACTTTCTCAAAAACAAGCCCTACAACCTTCCCGTCTGCGTCATCGGCGGCGGTTCAAATCTGCTGGTCAGGGACGGCGGCGTTCCCGGTGTTGTCATCAGGCTCGACAGCCCCGGCTTCCGCAAAATATCCTTCGGCGAAAATACCGTTACCTGCGGCGCCGGCGTTAAAAATGCCGAACTGAAAAAAATCATGCTCGACAAACAGTTCGGCGGCCTGGAATTCCTATGCTCGATTCCGGGCGTTGTCGGCGGCTCGGTCAAAACCAATGCCGGCTGTTTTGGCTGTTCGGTCGGGGACGTTATCGTCGAAGCGCAGATTATCGACGGCGTCGGCGAAATTAAAACCGTACCCGTCGGCGATCTGCTCCTCTCCTACCGCAGCAGTTTTTTTCCCGATGACTGGATAATTCTCAGCATCACGTTCCGAACTTCTCCGGACAGCGCTGAAAATATCAGAAAAAAACTTGACGAACAAAAAGCCTACCGGATGAAAAATCAGCCTTACAACCAGAAAACGGCCGGTTCGACATTCAAAAACCCCGAAGGTCTCCGTGCTTGGGAACTCATTAAGAAATCCGGCTGCGCCGGTTTACAGGTTGGCGGCGCCAAAGTTTCCGACATCCACTGCAATTTTTTGATTAATACCGGCAAAGCCACTGCCGCAGATATTGAAACGCTCGGCGAAACCATCATCAAAAAAGTCCGTGAAGAAACCACCGTCACGCTGGAATGGGAAATTAAACGTCTGGGAATCAACAAGTGACAATGACCAACAACGCCGAAAACAGTTCTGAAGCCAGGAAACCGGTTCTGCCGCCCGATAACCGCGTTTCTCTGCCACGCGAATGGCCCTTTCGGCTGCTTGGCAATGCCCTCATACTGGCTCTGGTTTTTCTGACCGCTTTTCTTACCGTTACCGTCCGTACCAACCTGGTCGGCAGACAGATAGACAGCCTTACCGAAGAGTTCTACGTTCTGACCTCTAAACTCGGTTTTACGCTGGACGATATCCTGATTGAAGGAAGAAAGAAAACCTCGCGCCGCGCCGTCATGGAAGTGCTTGGCCTCAAACGCGGCGACAATATTCTGAGTCTGGACTTAAACGAACTTAAAAACAGAATCGAAACCCTGCCCTGGGTACGCCGCGCCGACATTCGCCGCAGCTACTTTCCGAATATTCTGCACATCAGCCTCGTTGAACGCAAAGTCGCTTCCATCTGGCAGATATCCGAAAAATTTCACCCCATAGACACCGAAGGAAACGTCATTAACGCGCCGTTCCGCCCTTCCCGGCCGATCTTGCTGATTGTCGGCGAAGAAGCTCCCGAGCATATCAACGAATTGCTTGAAATCATCAAAAAAGACAATGACATCTGGCCGCGGGTCAAAGTCGCCAACTTTATATCCAAACGCCGGTGGAACCTGATTCTGGATGACATTGAAAACGGCGTCACTGTCAAACTTCCCGAAGAAAACGTCGGGCATGCTTGGAAAAAATTGGTAAAATTAGACCGGACGCAGGGTATTCTTAAACGTAAATTAACTTTCATCGATTTAAGATTAAAAAATAAAGTCATTGTCAAACTCGGCAAAATGACCGATGACGAACGCAAAAAACTGAAAGAAAACAACGCGGACAAACCAAGGGGAGCATAACGTGACACATTCGTTCAACCGGCTGACGACTATCGCCGCTTTAGATATCGGATCATCTAAAGTCTGCTGCGTTATCGCCAAAATCAGCCGTGACAAGCGGATTAACGTTGTCGGTTACGGTTACAATGCTTCCAAAGGCATTAAAAACGGCATCGTTACCGACATCAATCAGGCTACCCTTTCCGTCTGCAACGCAGTCGAAACCGCCGAACAAATGGCCAACGAACGCATTGACCGCATCATCGTCAACATCTCCGGCGACAAAATCAAAAGCATCGTCAAGGACGCGACCATTGCCATCAACAAAAACCGTCCCGTATCCGAAGCGGACATTACCAAAGTCATCGAAAAGGGAATTAATAAAATCAATGTCGACGAACACGAACTGATTCACTGCCTGCCGACCAGCTACCGCCTCGACATGGGTGATGAAATCAAAGATCCGCGCAATATTTTCGGCGAAAGCCTTTCGGTTGACATACTGCTCGGTCTGGTTCCCGAAATCCAATACCGCAACCTCTCCACCGTAATTGAAAACGCTCATCTCGAAACTGCCGAAAAAGCCTTTTCCGCCTATGCTTCAGGACTTTCCTGTCTGGTCGAAGACGAAAAGGAAATCGGCGCCACCGTCATCGATATCGGCGGCGGCACCACCAGCATTGCCAGTTTCAAACACGGACATCCGATTTACTTCTCATCCATCGCCGTCGGCGGCAACAACGTTACCAACGACATCGCCTGGGGACTGACCACTTCCTTTACGCATGCCGAAAGGCTGAAAACCTTGCATGGCTGTGCCTTCTTAACCCAGGCCGACAAGGAAGAAACCATCAACGTCTATCCGGTCGGCGAGGAAGACGACAGCTCCATCAAGCAGGTTCCCAAATCGGAACTCATCAGCATTATCACACCGCGGATTGAAGAAATTTTCGAACTTGTCAACCAAAAACTCGGCGAACACGGCCTGCGTGACATATCCAGTCACCGCGTCGTTTTAACCGGCGGCGGCAGCCAGCTTTCCGGTATTCGCGAAGTTGCGTCCATGGTGCTTGACAAACAGGTGCGTCTCGGTCGTCCGAAAAATATTCCCAATCTTCCGGACATTCTTTACAATCCGGCCTTTTCCACCGCCGTCGGCCTGCTTTCTTTCGCGCTTAACTACACAGAGAAAAAACCTGCCCGCGTCACGCAAAAGCCGGTCAGCAGCAACGGCGCTTTCAGCCGTATTTTCGGCTGGCTGAAACAAAATTTCTAAAAATTATTTCAATTTGTTTTTTTAGTAACCAAAACTTAATTTCTTTTCCTTATTCTGAACTCAAGTTCAGTAAAATTTTGGAGTAAGAAATACGATGTCAATCAAATTAGCCGTACCGGAAAAAACTGTTATGCACCTGAAACCGCGGATTTCCGTCATCGGTGTCGGCGGCGGCGGCGGCAATGCCGTCAATAATATGATTGCGCAGAATCTGGAAGGCGTTGACTTTATCGTTGCCAATACCGACGCGCAGGCTCTCGCTCATTCCTCCGCCAGCCGCAAAATCCAGCTCGGCCTTGAAACCACGCAGGGTCTCGGCGCCGGAGCCCGTCCGGAAATCGGCAAGCTGGCCGCCGAAGAAGCCCAGGAAGAAATAGAAAAAGAACTCGAAGGCGCCAATATGGTCTTTATTACCGCCGGCATGGGCGGCGGTACCGGTTCAGGTGCCGCGCCGGTCGTTGCCAAGCTGGCCAAATCCAAAGGTATTCTGACCGTCGGCGTCGTTACCAAACCTTTCCAGTTCGAAGGCCGCAAACGTTTCGAAACTGCCGAAGCCGCCGTCGAAGAGTTTACCAAACAGGTCGACAGCATCATCATTATTCCTAACCAGAACCTGTTCCGTATTGCCGATAAAAACACCACGCTTGCCGACGCTTTCGTCATGGCCGACAATGTTTTGTACGCCGGCGTCCGTTCCATTACCGATCTGATGATGATGCCGGGCCTGATTAACCTCGATTTTGCCGACATCAAAAGCATTATGGAAGACAAAGGCAAAGCCATCATGGGCACCGGCGAAGCCGAAGGCGAAGACCGAGCCGTAAAGGCTGCCGAACAGGCCCTGTCCAACCCTCTGCTCGACGATTGTTCCATGCACGGTGCCAAAGGCGTCCTCATCAACATTACCGGCGGCCAGGACATTACCCTTTTTGAAATCGACGAAGCGGCCAGCCGCATTAAGGAAGAAGTTGACGAAGACGCCAACATCATCTTCGGCTCCAGCTTTGACGAATCTCTGGCCGGCAAAATCCGCGTTTCCATCGTTGCAACCGGCATCGGCGAAAACATCGCCCGCCAAGCTCAGAGCAAACCTTTGATCAAACCGGGCTACCTTGAAGAAAGCTATGGCGGCGAAACCGTCATAACCCCAAACGAAGAGCTCGATTCCAATCTTGAAAAATTCTCAGCCACTAAAACGGAAGTCGCTGAAGATGTTAACGAAGTTATCGAGAAAGCCGAGATAATTTCCATTGAGCAGGAAGCTTCCGCGCCGGCGGAAGAAACAATCCAGAACGCCGTTCCCGATGATAAAATCGAAGATTTCGATTCGTTGGACCGTTCTTCGGTAATGAGCGAAATGCCCAAAGCCTCTTCCTTGTTCAAAGCTATTATTAACAAAACCGAAGACATCAATGCCGAAGCGCAGCTTGAAGGCATTCTGTCCTCCAATGAAAACAGCTTTACGGCCAAAACTTCGCTCCGCACGGTCGAAGAAGAGCCGGAATTATTCCCCAATCACAATCCCGCTCCGTTCTCCGCACGCAAAAGCGAAGAGCCTGAGCAGCTGATTGTCAGCAGCGAAGAAGAAGAATATACCCCGACCCTGATTGAAAGGGTTACGGGTTTCTCCATCGCCAAAAGAAACCGAAAGAAACTAAAGGAACACGAACAGAAGTTTCAGGAGCCCGTGTCTCCGTCTTTCGCTGAGGACGATTACCGCGAGGAAGACAAACTGAATTTGGAAATTCCGTCCTTCCTGCGCCGTAAATAATCCCGAAAATTATTACGTTATAAACCTGAAAAAAGCGGAAATGAATATTTCCGCTTTTTTATGCCTGTATCCAAACGACTGTCTGCCTTTTACCGGGCATTAATCAGCGTTATCTCAACGCGCCGGTTTTGCTCGCGGCCGGCTGCCGTTGCATTGCTGGCAATCGGATTACTGGAACCGTAGCCATATACCATCAGACGCGAAGCGCTGACGTCACGCAGTTTCAGATAATTGGCCACCGCCTGAGCGCGCTGCAGTGACAGCGTATTGTTATAGGCGGCGCTGCCCGTGCTGTCCGTATAACCGGCAACCTGAACCTTCGTCTTGTCAAACTCGTTAATAACTTTGGCAACCGAAGTCAGAATATTGTTAAACACCGGTTTGAATACGGCGGAATCCGTATCAAAAGTAATGTTGCTCGGCATAATCAGGCGAACGTTGTCGCCGACTTTTTGCACCTGCACGCCGGTTCCGACCAATTCTTCACGCAGCCTGCGCGCCTGAATATCCATATAGCCGCCGACACTCGCGCCGCCGACCGCGCCGATACCGGCACCAACCAACGCACCCTTTTCGCCGCCGACCAATGCGCCGATGCCGGCGCCGGCCAGAGTGCCGATACCGGTGCCCCAGGCTGTCTTGGAAACCTTGCTCTCTCCTGTATACGGATCCGTTGCGCAGGCCGCCAAAAAGCAGACGGCAACTGCGGACAATATCAGTTTTTTCATCAGTTTTCTCCTTTGTTAACCTACTGAATACACTTTACGACATTCCCGTGCCAGCACAAAAGAAAAAAAAACATTCACACACAAAAAAACGTTCTTATTCCTCGGGAACAAGAACGCTTTTTTTCACTCTTTCCAACGGTTTTTGACGGGAGGGCTGTCGTGAACCATACGCACTCCCCAAAAGATAAAAACCAGCACAAAAATAATCAATCCTGCTAACATAGCTTAACACGTTAAAATGTCAGGCAGCAATCTTGATGCTGCTTAAAAAATCCCAAACCTCACCCCAGAAAAGGGCGCTGTTTTTGTAGTTCTCGATATCGCCGGAGCTGATTTCCTCTTTTTCCAGATTTTCCTGAAAAAGCCGGAACGAATTATCAGCTTTTCTGCCGACGTTGCCGAGCAGCAAGAGTCTCTTTTCCTCATCCAATGACAGATAATAAGCCTTGGCGGCTTCGGCGTTAAAATCCAGATTATTGCGGCGCACATGCAGTTTGCCGTCTCTGGTCATTGCCTCCAACATCCGTCTGGTTCTGATTTTTGCAACCTCCGTACCGAAAATTTCCCAAAACCGGCGTTCCCTGTCCAACCATCCGCGGCGAAACAGCTGAATCAGCCCCGTTTTCTTTTGGGAAACCGTTTCGGCATAATGAGCCTCAAAGAGTTTTGCCAGTTTGCTGAGTTTGATAAGCATGTTGAGGGCCGCCGCATTGGCAAATTCAACCGCCGCATCAACATCAAAATCAACCCTGCGATAAGCAGACTGAGCCACATTTCCGCTGAGAACCGCTTCATTTTTCAGCAGTCTCTCCAGATACTTTTTGGTCTTCATAAGCACAAAATTAAGTGGTTTTATATGATTTTTCGATTATCTCAAAAAAATTTCACACTAATTGTGAAGAATAATAAAAAAATTCGGTTTTCCTTATACACTTTTTCTGACGAAAATCAACAAAAAACGCTTAAGAACAATCTTAAGCGCTTTCTGTCAAAAAAAGTCAGCTTTGCAGTTTTTCAACAAACTTTCTTTTCAGTTTTTTAAGCCGCCGAACTTCCCAATGCCGTCTTTCGCTTTCTGCACGCAAAATCTTTTCGTCAAAGAGCAAGAGAACTTCCTCCGGCTTGTCCTCAAAAATCAAATGCAGGCACTTTTCCCAACTCTCCAGCTCGGCAATCATACGTTTCATGTCGGCAATCTGATGATTGATAATGACTTCCTGGCGCCCGACCGTCCGCCGAACCGCAATCAGTTTATCCGCCAGAACAAAAACGACAATACCGCATAGTACAAGCACAACGGCAATATATTCCCCGCTGTTCATACTGCAGAAGTTTCAGCATTCTTCCTGCGGTTTCTGTTCTCAAAAGCAACATACCGTCGGCAAAGACGGTATACGTCAAGTTCCTTCAGCATGTCGCCGTCCTGAATCTCCATATTCGAAATTCTGCGAATGTGGCGGGCCATTCTGTCCTCAATCGCCATAAGCTCTTCATCGGAAAATTCCTTCAAAAGCTCGCCGATAACCTTTTCCTGAAAATAGGCGCCGGCCTGCGATTCTTTCGTTTCAAACTCCGCTCTTGACTTCAAATCGTCGCTGTTGACAACAAGTCTTTCCAAGTACTTGATTTTCCAGCACTGAATCAGGACAAGGCCGATTAAGAAAAAAACTGCGATAAGCAAACCCAGATTCTCAATAATAAACTTTTCCATTGTGACAATATTTAAGTTAAACAAACTAATTCTTTGACATATTAATCATTTTCCGGGTCTTATTTTAGACAAAAATATCAAAAAAGTCAATTTCAAATATGCCGCACATACAAAAAGGCTGAAGAGAAATTCTCTTCAGCCTTTTGCGGGTTGGCACAACTGCTTATTCGGCAGGTGTTTCCTCTGCCGCCGGAGCAGCATCCTCATGATTGGCATGCTGTTCAAGCTGAGCCTGAGCCGCTTCTTCTTTCAAAGCCAGAATTTCCTTGTCATTCTGGGCGGCAACCTTCTTGAGAGCCCGCAGAACGGTACCGGTACCGGCCGGAATCAAACGGCCGACAATAACGTTCTCTTTCAGTCCGACCAGCTTGTCGACCTTGCCGGCAACCGCCGCTTCGGTCAGAACGCGGGTCGTTTCCTGGAAGGATGCGGCAGAGATAAACGACTTGGTCTGCAGCGAAGCCTTGGTAATACCGAGCAGGATCGGGTCGGCCTGAGCCGGCGTCCCGTTCTCCGCAATAACCTTGGCGTTTTCTGCTTCAAACACATCACGGTCAACCTGTTCGCCGATGAGGAACGTTGTATCGCCCGGAACGGTAACTTCAACTTTTCTCAGCATCTGCGAAACGATAACCTCAATATGCTTGTCGTTAATCTTAACGCCTTGCAGACGGTAAACGTCCTGAACTTCCTTAACCAGATATTCAGCCAGCTTCTCAACGCCCAGAACACGCAGAATGTCATGCGGCGCCGGCGTGCCTTCAACCAGCAAATCGCCTTTCTTGACAATGTCTCCGTCCTGAACAACCAGATGGCGTCCCTTCGGAATCAGATATTCAATCGGCTCGCCTTTCTTCGGCACAACGGTAATCCGCTGCTTGGCCTTATAATCCTTACCGAACTCGACCATACCGTCAATGTCGGAAATAATCGCCTGATCTTTCGGACGACGGGCTTCAAACAGCTCGGCAACGCGCGGCAGACCGCCGGTAATATCCTTCGTCTTGGAGCTTTCTCTCGGAATACGGGCGATAACGTCACCGACTTTAACCTCGGCACCGTTGTCTACCGTCAGAATGGCGTCAACCGACAGATAGTAGCGGACTTCCTTGCCGTTGTCGAACGTAACCGATTTGCCTTTGGCATCTTTCAGAACAATGCTCGGTTTCAGGCCGGCGCTGTTCGAACCCGAACGCCAGTCGATAACCACTTTGGAAACGATACCGGTCGTTTCGTCAACGCTTTCCTTAACCGAAACGTTGTTAATCAGGTCAACCAGCTCGACTTTACCTTCTTTTTCGGTAATAACCGGAATGGTAAACGGATCCCACTCGGCCACTTTCTGCCCCTTCTTAACCTTGGAACCTTCGGCAGTCAAAATCTTGGTGCCGTAAGGAACATGGTGGCGGGACTTTTCACGGCCGTTGGCGTCCTCAATAACGATTTCGCAGTTGCGCGACAGAACAATCGCATGGCCGTCCTGATTGATGACAGAGTGATTGTTTTCGAGCTTCAGTACACCTGCAAACGGGACCTCAACCGAAGCCTGCTCGGCAGACTTGGAAGCGGCACCGCCGATGTGGAAGGTTCGCATCGTCAGCTGCGTACCCGGTTCACCAATGGACTGCGCGGCAATGACGCCGACCGCTTCGCCGATGTTAACCGGCGTACCGCGGGCCAAATCACGGCCATAGCAGGCAGCGCAGACGCCATTCTTGGTTTCGCAGGTCAGAACCGAACGGATTTTGACCTGTTCAACGCCGGCCTTCTCGACAACTTCGACATCGTTTTCGTCAATCAGTTTGCCTTTCTGAACCAGAACCTCGCCGGTTTCCGGATGCAGGATGTCTTCCTGAATGGTACGGCCCAAAATACGCTCGCCGATGGAAACAATGACGTTACCGCCGTCGACGACCGGACGGACAATAATGCCGCGTTCGGTACCGCAGTTGGTTTCGGTAATGACCACATCCTGAGCAACGTCAACCAGACGACGGGTCAGGTAACCGGAGTTTGCGGTTTTCAGAGCCGTATCCGCCAGACCTTTACGGGCACCGTGAGTCGAGTTAAAGTACTCAAGCACGGTCAGACCCTCTTTAAAGTTCGAGATAATCGGCTGTTCGATAATTTCGCCGCTCGGTTTGGCCATCAAACCGCGCATACCGGCCAGCTGGCGCATTTGGGCGGCGGAACCGCGGGCGCCGGAGTGAGCCATCATATAGACGGAGTTGATGTAGCCGTTTTCAGTCTTCGAAATGTTTTTCATCATTTCGTCGGCAATTTTATCGGTGCAGGCAGCCCAGATATCGACCACCTTGTTGTATTTCTCGCCTTTGGTAATCAGACCGTTCTGATACTGTTGCTCAAATTCCTTGACCTGAGCTTCGGTTTCGGCAATCAGGGTCTTCTTGGCGTCAGGAACGATAAGGTCATCCTTGCCGAAAGAAATACCTGCCTTGCAGGCGTTGGTAAAGCCGAGCGTCATAATCTTGTCGACAAACAGAACCGTTTCCTTCTGGCCGCAATGGCGGTAAACGATATCAATAATCTCGGCAATTTCCTTCTTCTTGACCAGACGGTTGACCAGCGAGAACGGAACGTCCTTATGCTTCGGCAGAATCTGCGAAACCAGAATACGTCCCGGAGTTGTCTCGACCAGACCGTACTTCAATTCGCCGTCATCGGCCATATATTCCATACGGCATTTGATTTTGGCATGCAGGTCAACAACCTTGGCGTCCAGAGCCATCTCAACCTCATTCGTATCGGCAAAGACAGAACCTTCGCCCTTCAGACCGTCGGCGTCATAGGTCAGGTAATAGATACCCAGAACCATGTCTTGAGTCGGAACGATAATCGGCTTACCCGAAGCCGGCGACAGAATGTTGTTGGTCGACATCATCAGTACGCGGGCTTCCAGCTGCGCTTCAACAGACAAAGGAACATGGACGGCCATTTGGTCGCCGTCGAAGTCAGCGTTGAACGCCGTACAAACCAACGGATGCAGATGAATGGCCTTGCCTTCGACCAGTACCGGCTCAAATGCCTGAATACCCAGACGGTGCAACGTCGGCGCACGGTTTAAGAGAACCGGATGCTCGCGAATAACCTCTTCCAGAATATCCCAGACTTCCGGACGCTCTTTTTCGACCATTCTCTTGGCCGCCTTAATCGTCGTCGCGTGGCCGTAAAGCTCCAGTTTGGCATAAACGAAAGGCTTGAACAACTCCAGAGCCATCTTCTTCGGCAAACCGCACTGATGCAGCTTGAGTTCCGGACCGACCGTAATAACCGAACGGCCGGAATAGTCAACGCGCTTACCCAGCAGGTTCTGACGGAAACGACCCTGTTTGCCTTTCAGCATATCGGACAGCGATTTCAGCGGACGCTTGTTGGTGCCGGTAATCGCGCGGGCACGGCGGCCGTTGTCAAACAAGGCGTCAACCGATTCCTGCAGCATGCGTTTTTCGTTGCGGATGATAATATCCGGCGCATGCAGTTCCAGCAGTCTTTTCAGACGGTTGTTGCGATTGATGACGCGGCGGTACAAGTCGTTCAGATCGGAAGTCGCGAAGCGGCCGCCGTCCAAAGGAACCAGCGGACGCAGTTCCGGCGGAATAACCGGCAGAACATCAAGAATCATCCACTCCGGTTTTGTATTGGAATCGATGAAATTCTCAATAATCTTCAAACGTTTGATCAGCTTCTTGCGTTTGGCTTCCGAAGCGTTGTCTTTCAGCTCTTCGCGAATGGCGTCTCTTTCCGCTTCCAAATCGATGGAGGCCAGAATTTCCTTCAAAGCCTCGGCACCGATGCCGGCACGGAATGAATCTTCGCCATACTCGTCAATGGCTTCCTGATACTGTTCTTCTGTCAGCAGTTCATTAACGCCCAGCGGTGTCAAACCCGGTTCAATAACGATGTAGCTCTCGAAATACAGAACGCGTTCCAGCGCCTTCATCGGAATATCGGTCAAAATCGAAATCCGGCTCGGCAGCGATTTCAGGAACCAAATATGAGCAACCGGCGCGGCCAGCTCAATATGTCCCATTCTTTCGCGGCGAACCTTGGAAAGCGTGACTTCAACGCCGCACTTTTCGCAGACGACGCCGCGATATTTCATTCTCTTGTATTTTCCGCACAGGCACTCATAGTCCTTAACCGGACCGAAAATGCGGGCGCAGAACAAACCGTCTCTCTCCGGCTTGAACGTACGATAGTTGATGGTTTCCGGCTTTTTGACTTCACCGTAGGACCATGAACGAATCTGTTCAGGAGAGGCGATTGAGATTTTAATTTGGTCAAAAGAATCTCCGGCGACCTGCTGACCAAAAAATTTCATAATATCATTCATGTAAACTAAACTCCTTTACCTTAAACTTCTTCGTTCAGCAATTCGACGTTCAGACACAGGGACTTGATTTCCTTGACCAGAACGTTGAAAGATTCCGGAATGCCGGCTTCAAAGCCGTCATCGCCGCGGACAATAGCCTCATAAACTTTGGTACGGCCATTAACGTCGTCGGACTTGACGGTAAGCATTTCCTGCAGCGTATAGGCGGCGCCGTATGCCTGCAGAGCCCAGACTTCCATTTCGCCGAAACGCTGACCGCCGAACTGAGCTTTACCGCCCAGCGGCTGCTGGGTAACCAGAGAGTACGGACCGACGGAACGGGCGTGCATCTTTTCATCGACGATATGGTGCAGTTTGATCATGTAAATGATACCGACGGTAACTTTACGGTCAAACTTCTCGCCGGTACGTCCATCATACAGGTCAATCTGACCCGACGTCGGCAGACCGGCCATCGACAGCATGCTGTTGATGTCGTCGCCGGTGGCACCGTCAAATACCGGTGTTGCCATCGGAACGCCGCGTTTCAGGTTGGAAATCATTTCCAGCTTTTCGGGTTCGCTTAACGGAACAATATCGTTCTTATACTGTTTGTCGCCATAGATTTTTCTCAGTTCTTCGTTGAGTTCGTCCATGGTCTTTTCGCCGCGCTTGTACTGTTCGCACATTTCGTTCAGCTGTTCGCCGAGTTCGCGTGCCGCCCAGCCCAAGTGGGTTTCCAGAATTTGTCCGACGTTCATACGTGACGGAACGCCCAGCGGATTCAGCACGATGTCAACCGGCGTGCCGTCTTCCATATACGGCATGTCCTGCAACGGCAGAACACGGGAAATCGTACCCTTGTTTCCGTGGCGTCCGGCAATTTTGTCACCGGTTTGAATCTTACGCTTTGTCGCAATGAAGACTTTAACCATTTTCAGAACGCCGGGCAGCAGATCGTCGCCGCGCTGTACTTTCTCGACCTTGTTGTCAAAGTGTTTCTGGATTCTTTCCAGACGGGCGTCAAATGCAGCGCCGAACTCTTCGATTTTGGCCATAACGTCTTCATCTTTGACGACAATCTTGCGCCACTGCGAAGAAGGCTGCGAAGCCAGAACTTCTTCGGTAATCGTCGAGTTCTTGGCAATGCCTTTCGGAGCGTCAACCACAACCTGCCCCAACAGCATTTCTTTCAAACGTGCGTCAAAGTTCCTGCGGATAATCGCGATTTCGTCATCACGGTCTTTGGCCAGATGAGAAATCTCTTCCTGCTCAATGGACAGGGCACGTTCATCCTTCTCAACGCCGCGACGGGAGAAAACATGTACGTCAACGACAATGCCTTCGATACCCGGCTGAACGCGCAGCGACGTGTCGCGGACGTCGGACGCCTTTTCGCCAAAGATGGCGCGCAGCAGTTTTTCTTCCGGCGTTACCGGCGATTCGCCTTTCGGCGTAACCTTGCCGACCAGAATGTCGCCGGCCTTGACTTCGGCGCCGATGTAAACGATGCCGGCCTCGTCCAGATTACGCAGAGCTTCTTCACCGACGTTCGGAATGTCGCGGGTAATCTCTTCCTGACCGAGTTTGGTGTCGCGGGCCATCACTTCAAATTCTTCAATATGCAGAGAAGTGAAGACGTCGTCGCGGGAAACGCGTTCGGACAGCAGAATGGCATCCTCGTAGTTCAGACCGTTCCACGGCATAAAAGCAACCAGAACGTTCTTGCCCAGAGCCAGTTCGCCCATGTCGGTACACGGACCGTCGGCCATAATGTCGCCGGCCTTGACTTCGTCGCCGACCTTAACCAGCGGCACCTGGTTAATGCAGGTGTTCTGGTTCGAGCGGCGGAATTTCTGCAACTTGTAAATTTCAACGCCCATATCGGCGCCGTTGCCTTCCTTGGAACGAACCACAATACGGTTGGCGTCAACCGCGTCAACAATACCGTCATACTTGGCAACCACAGTCGCGCCTGAATCCTTGGCGACGGCAGCTTCCATGCCGGTACCGACCAGCGGGGCTTCCGAACGCAGCAGAGGCACGCCCTGACGCTGCATGTTCGAACCCATCAGCGCGCGGTTCGCGTCGTCGTTTTCCAGGAACGGAATCAAAGCGGTCGCAACCGAAACCAGCTGTTGCGGCGAAACGTCGATGAAGTCGATCTCTTCCGGATGGGCAAATTCAAACTCGCCGGCTTTGCGGCAGGCAATCAAATCGTTTTCGAAATGACCGTCTTCCTTGACCTTGGCGTTCGCTTCCGCAATTTTGAACTTGCCTTCCTCATTGGCGGAAAGGTAAACGACTTCTTTGGTAACCACGCCGTTGACAACTTTGCGGTACGGACACTCAATAAAGCCGTATTTGTTGATGCGGGCATAAGTCGACAGCGAGTTAATCAGACCGATGTTCGGACCTTCCGGCGTTTCAATCGGGCAGATGCGTCCGTAATGGGTCGGATGTACGTCGCGGACTTCAAAACCGGCACGCTCGCGGGACAGACCGCCGGGGCCCAAAGCCGACAGGCGGCGTTTGTGGGTAATTTCCGACAGCGGATTGTTCTGATCCATAAACTGCGACAACTGCGAAGAGCCGAAGAACTCACGGATAACCGAAGCAATCGGTTTGGCGTTGACCAAATCCTGCGGTTTGACATTGTTCAGAACTTCCGAGCTCATTCTTTCGCGAATGGCTCTTTCCATGCGCAGCAAGCCCATACGGTACTGGTTTTCCATCAGTTCGCCGACCGAACGGACGCGGCGGTTGCCGAGATGGTCAATATCGTCAACTTCGCCTTTGCCGTCGCGCAACTCGACCAGACGTTTGACAATACGCAGAATATCGTCTTTGCGCAGCGTCCGATAAGTATCCGGCGCGTCATCAAAAGAGATGTCCAGCGCAACGTTCATCTTTACGCGGCCGACCGAAGACAGGTCATAGCGCTCAATATCAAAGAACAGGCCTTTAAACAACTGATCGGCGGTTTCATAGGTAGGCGGTTCACCCGGGCGCATAACGCGATAGATGTCAAGCAAAGCCTCTTCGCGGCAGTTGTTCTTGTCGGCTTCCAGCGTGTTTCTGATATACGGGCCGACGTTAACGCCGTCGATAAACAGGGTTCTGATTTCGCCGATCTTGGCTTTGGCAATCTTGTCAAGCAGCTCCTCGTTCAGTTCGGCGCCGGCTTCGGCGACAACTTCGCCGGTTTTGCCGTCAACCACGTTATTGGCCAAAAACTTGCCATACATCTGCTCCTTGGAAACGCTGTAAAATTCCAGCCCTTCGTCAGCCAGCTTCTGAGCCGAACGCGGCGTCAGCTTTTTGCCCCTTTCCAGAACCACGTCGCCGGTTTTGGCATTAACCAGATCAAAATCAAACTTGACACCCTTCATGCGTTCGGGAACAAACTTGGCCTTCCAGTTCTTTTTGTCGGCAACATAGGTGTCGGCGTCATAGAAGTAATTGAGAATTTCCTCTTTGTCCATGCCTTTGACTTCGGAGCGGTCGATTTTCTTACCGTCTTTGGCCAGCTGTTTAATCTTCTCTTCCGTTTCCTTGGAATACAGAGAATACAAAATGGAGGTTACCGGCAGCTTGCGGCGGCGGTCGATACGGGCATAAACCAAATCTTTGGCGTCAAATTCAAAATCCAGCCAGGAACCGCGGTAAGGAATAACGCGGGCGGCAAACAGATATTTGCCGGAAGCGACGGTTTTGCCTTTGTCATGGTCAAAAAAGACGCCCGGCGAACGGTGCATCTGCGAAACGACGACACGCTCGGTACCGTTGAAAATAAACGTACCTTTGTCCGTCATCAGCGGAATGTCGCCCATATAGACGTCCTGCTCCTTAATGTCGTGAATGGACTTGGCACCGGTAGCCTCGTCGGTATCCCAGACAACCAGACGCAGGGTAGCCTTAACCGGTGCGGCATAGGTCATATCACGCTTGATACATTCGTCGACATCGTACTTCGGCTCTTCAAGTTCATATTTGACAAACTCCAACTCGCCGTTTCCTGAAAAATCTTTAATCGGAAAAATTGATTTGAATACTTCTTCCAGACCGAACTCGCAGGGTTCCGCATTTTTGTCCTGCTCAATAAAGCTGGCATAAGAACCGGTCTGAACTTCGATTAAACTCGGCATATCCGACACGGCGTCGATTTTGCCGAAGCTTCTTCTTACACGTCTTTTGCTCGTATAAGATTCTTTCATTGTGCTTTCATCCCTAGGTTTGAATTCCGTAACAATACCATCAGTAAATACTGCATCCCGATTACGGAAGGTTATAACTTAATATTCGTTTCGTAAAAAGCAAAAAATCAGTCCGCACCAACAAGGCATTGCACCCCCGCGGAAAAGATTTGCAAAATAATTTCGACCCGCCGCAGCATTTCGATTTTCAATCGGATAAAACGATTCTTTTAAACGAGTCAAAGGCTCCCTGAAAGGAACCTCGGTTCAATAATACGCCCAAACTTCTGCCCTTGCGCAAGATGACAATAAAGCTTAGAACTTTTCGGTAATAATTCATCTCCCCATCGGGGAACTTCAGCGTTCAGAAAACATCTCCGTCCGCCGAAACTTTAACAAAGAGGAAACGGCTCTCGCCGCCCCCTCTTTGCAAAAATCAAAATTACTTAAGAGTAACTTTGGCGCCGGCAGCTTCCAGTTTCTTCTTGATTTCTTCAGCTTCTTCTTTCGGAGCGCCTTCCTTAACGGTCTTCGGAGCACCGTCAACCAAATCCTTGGCTTCTTTCAGACCCAGGTTGGTAATTGCGCGGATTTCCTTAATAACGTTAATCTTGTTGTCGCCGGCTGCTTCGAGAATGATGTCAAATTCGCTCTTCTCTTCTTCAGCGGCAGCAGCGGCACCGCCGGCAGCAACGGCTACGGCAGCGGCGGCGGAAACGCCCCATTTTTCTTCCAGCATTTTGGACAGGTCAGCGGCTTCCATAACGGTCAGGGCTGACAATTCATCAACTAATTTGGCTAAATCGGCCATTTTTTTTCTCCAATAAAATTTTAATTAAATCAACTAAATTACTTAAAAACTTTTGTCTTGTGCTTTCAGCATTATCGCTTTCAAACCAAATTATGCAAAGTGGATTTTACTTCCCCCGAACAAACGGGTACATAGATGAAAAACCCGCAGGCAGAACTGGCGTAAACAATAATACTAAGCGGCTTCTTTCTCGCTGTAAGCTCTGGTAACGCGTGCCAACTGGGCACCCGGAGCCTGCAACAGACCGATAATCTTGGCTCTGAGTTCGTCCATAGACGGAATCGTTGCCAGTTTATTGATTTCGGCAACCGAAAGAACACCGGTTCCCATGGCACCACCGACAACAATCAGCTTTTCATTGTCTTTGGCAAACTGAACGCAGGCTTTGCAGGCCGAAACCGGGTCATTGGCGAAAGCAATGGCCGTCGGACCGGTAAACAAGTCGGTCAGTCCTTCAAACTTGGTACCTTTAAGAGCAAGACGAGTAATCCGGTTTTTAGTAACTCTGAACCCGGCGCCTGCTTTTCTGATCTTGTCGCGCAGTTCCGAAACTTCCTTAACGGTTAAACCTTTGTAGTGCGAAACTACAATGATTTCGGAGCTGTTAAACAGTTCATTCAGTTCACCGAGCAACTGTGTCTTTTCTTCGCGGTTCACTTATTGTCTCCAAACAAAACATCATTTCAAATAAAACAATGTCATTTCACACATCCGCAACGCCGGTCTGCTGACCTTTGCCGCGGGACCTAATCTGTCCAGGAGAAAAAAAGATAAATATTTTTCAACTCCCGTCTGCGCAGGATATTTAAAGTTGTTAAACGCCGGTTCCGGCATTTTCGACCACCTGCGGTCTTGGACAGTTTTCAGAAGCACGAAACTTCTGAAGAGCGGGAAGCGGACACGTCCGCCTCCCAAAACTTTCTTACAAAGCGGACGAATCTACTTTGATGCCGACACCCATCGTCGAACTCAGGGAAATCTTCTTCAGGTAGTTTCCTTTGAGCGACTGCGGTTTGGCTTTCAGAATAGCGTCAATAAACGTCTTGGCGTTGTCATAAATCTGCTCTTCCGAGAAAGAAGCCTTACCGATACCGGCATGAACAATACCGTTCTTTTCAACGCGGTACTGAACTTCACCGGCCTTGGCCTTCTTAACCGCACCGGCAACATCGGTGGTGACGGTTCCAAGCTTCGGATTCGGCATCAGGCCTTTCGGACCCAGAACACGGGCAACGCGGCCGGCCAGCCCCATCATGTCCGGCGTGGCGATACATCTGTCGAAGTCAATTTTGCCTGACAAGATGGAATCAACCAGATTCTCGGCACCGACGATATCGGCTCCGGCGGCTTTGGCCTCGTCGGCTTTCTCGCCCTGAGCCAAAACGGCGACGCGTACGGTTTTGCCCGTGCCGTGCGGCAGAGCGCAAACACCGCGGATCATCTGGTCGGCATGTTTCGGATCAACACCGAGGTTGATGGCAACGTCGATGGTTTCGTCAAATTTGGCGGTAGCATTGGACTTGACGATTTTGACAGCCTCTTTCAGCGCATAGGCCTGAGTCTTGTCAATTGTTTTGTATGCATTTACAATTCTTTTTCCAGCCATCGTCTTACTCCACTACCTTGATACCCATGGAAACCGCCTGGCCTTTAACCATATTCATGGCCGCCTCAACGGTCGAGCAGTTCAAATCCGGCATTTTGGTTTCGGCAATTTCTTTAACCTGAGCCATCGAAATCTGACCGGCAACGGTTTTGCCCGGTTCCTTGGATGCAGACTTGACACCGGCAGCTTTCTTAATCAGATAAGAAACCGGCGGAAGTTTGGTCTCAAAAGTAAAAGACTTGTCTTCAAAAGCGGTAATAACGACCGGAACGGGAACGCCCGGTTCCATTTTCTGGGTGGCTGCGTTGAAAGCCTTGCAGAATTCCATAATGTTCAAGCCCTTTTGGCCCAGAGCAGGACCAACCGGCGGAGAAGGGTTAGCCTTTCCGGCGGGGATCTGAAGCTTGATTAATCCTAAAATTTTCTTTTTAGTCTTAGCCATTTTCATACCTCTGTTTAGGTTCGTGGTTTTTCCAGACCATGGCTGGTCTCCCACGAAGTTACATTTTTACGCGATTCGCATCTCAAAAGAACAGAGTCGCCCCTTTGAGAGTCGCCTTTGTATAGCACATCCGATTCATTTTGCAAGCGTTTTTTTCAAAAATTTTGCGATTCAAGCCTTTGATTCGATTCAGAAAAAGGCTCCTTTGCGGAGCCTTTTTTTTCACTTCAGTTCCGAAGTGCAGTGCGGACAGCGCACCGCCTTAACGGGAATTTCTTCGCAACAGTACGGACAGGCCTTCGTTACCGGTTCCTTTTTCGCTTCTTCGGCCGCTTCCTGCCTGAGCATCTTGGCCTGCAGTTCGTTAATGGCCTTAATCAGAATAAACACGGCAAAGGCCACGATAATAAAACTGATAAGCGCATTGACGAACAGACCCACGTCTGTCTCTTATACACATCTCCGAGCCCACGAGACCGTACTAGATCTCGTA
>ENA-UABZ01000194-UABZ01000194.1-human-gut-metagenome-genome-assembly--contig:-NODE-194-length-19988-cov-4.714795_pt1 | contig 19988 bp, 18 predicted proteins | sample MGYA00243877_ERZ654221 | MGnify/ENA primary metagenome ERZ654221 (study PRJEB26926, sample SAMN06165159) | human gut metagenome | biome: ENVO:00009003; feature: ENVO:2100002; material: ENVO:00002003...
AGTTCAGCGCGCAAAGCGAGATACCGCTGAATGTCGTTGAAGAGCACTTAAACGGCCAACGGCGCTTTCTTGGCGAAATAAACAATATTTGCTTTTGCCTGAACAAGCGCATGAAAATAGAACTGGTCGATTAAAAAAACGCCGCAATTTATATTGCGGCGTTTTGCTAAATCCGTTTATCCGGACAATGGCAGTAAGCGGCAATCGGGCATTCGGCGCAATCCGGCCGCTGGGCCTTGCAGATATAGCGTCCGAACAGCACCAGCCAGTGATTGGCGTTTTTGGCATAGTTGGCGGGCAGGACTTTCAACAGGTCTTTTTCTATCTCCAGCGGGGTTTTGCCGCGGCTGAAGTCAAGCCGGTGCGAAATGCGCATGACATGTGTGTCGACGGCCAGCGTCGGTTCGCCGAACCAGACGTTTAAGACGACGTTGGCTGTTTTGCGTCCGACCCCGGCGAGGCTTTCCAAAGCTTCGCGGTTATGCGGAACTTCGCCGCCGTATTTGTCGACCAGATCTTTGCTCAGAGCCATGATGCTTTTGGCCTTGTTGTTGAACAGGCCGATTGTTTTAATGTATTCTTTGAGTTTGTCGATGCCGAGAGCAAGCATTTTCTGCGGGGTGTCGGCAACGGCAAACAGGGCTTTGGTCGCTTTGTTGACGCCTTTGTCGGTGGCCTGTGCGGACAGAACGACCGCTACCAGCAGCGTGTAGGCGTTTTGGTAGTCGAGTTCGCAGCGCGGATTGGGATCGCGCTGATTGAAGATGTCCATAATCTCCATAATTTCTTTTTTGCTGCGCATTATGCTTTTACTCCTCCGGCTCCGGCGGCTTTGGGCGCTTTATCGTCCAGCGGCCAACGGGGACGCGGCTTGATATCAAGGTCGTTGACGTAGCCTTTGGCGAATCTTTCCAATCCGGCCCAGGCAATCATTACGCCGTTGTCAGTACAGAAACGTATCGGCGGGGCGGAAAATTCCAGACCGTTTTTGTCGGCCAGTTCTTTAAGTTTGCCGCGCAGAAACGTGTTGGCCGCTACGCCGCCGGAAACGACCAGATCTTTGCCCTGAGGATAGTTTTGTTTGAAATAGGCGATTGCCTTGGCAAGTTTGCGGGTCAGGCAGTCGGTGGCGGCAACCTGAAAGGCGGCGCAGATGTCGGCGGCTTCGCGTTTGCGCATGATGGCGTGTTCGATGCTGCCGTCTTCGGAATAGGATTCAATGATTTTGCGCACGGCGGTTTTCAAGCCGGAAAAAGAAAGGTTGCAGTCGCCGGAACCAATCAGCGGACGGGGCAGAACAAAACGGTCGGGATTGCCGACGGCGGCCATTTTTTCAATCATCGGGCCGCCCGGATAGCCGAGCCCGAGCATTTTGGCTACTTTGTCGAAAGCTTCGCCTGCCGCGTCGTCAATGGTGGTGCCGAGACGTTCGTATTCGCCGACATCCTTAACGACCAGAATCTGACAGTGGCCGCCGGAAACCAGAAGCAGCAGGTAGGGATAGCATACGTCGCTGGTCAGGCGGGCGGCAAGCGCGTGGCCTTCCAGATGATTGACGGCGACAAACGGTTTGTTCAGAGCCAGGGCCAGAGCTTTGGCCGCCATGACGCCGACGACGACCCCCCCGATGAGGCCGGGACCGGAAGAAGCGGCAATTGCGTCGACGTCCTCCAGCTTTATGCCGGCGCGTTTGACGCAGAGTTCGATTATCTCGTCAATATGTTCAAGATGCGAACGGGCGGCAATTTCGGGAACCACGCCTCCGAAAGCCTTATGTTCTTCCTGAGAAAGCAGACTTTCGCCCAGAATTTCGCGCTTGTCGCTGACAATGGCGGCGGCGGTTTCGTCACAGCTGCTTTCTATTCCTAAAACTATCATCCGAATATCCTAAAATCTGTTGCAGTTTTTGCAAATTCTTAATACATTATAGGCATAGTAATAAACTATAAATGAAAAATTGCCAAGAATTATCAGCAAAAGGATTGAGAAATGGTCAAAACCGAGGATTCCGGGACGAAAGAGAAACCTGCCGCGGAAAAAATGCCGAAGGCCGGGGTTTCCAAACTGAAACTGTTTGTCTGGCTGGTCGTTATTTTGGCCGTTATCGGAGCGGCGGCTTATCCGCAGGCGGTTAAAAAGGCCTATGTCTATCTGGAAGAACTGCACCGTCGGAATGCCGTGCAGGAGCCTGACCCGCTGGAAACGCTGCGGCAGGAAGTCGGTTCTTTGCAGCGACAGCTGGCGGATATGCAGTACAGGCTGGAGAATCAGGCGCCGACGACCGCAAACGTCATGATTGACGACGAATCGCTGGCCGAAATGAAGGACAGGCTGAACGCTATTGAAAAGCAAAATCTGAACGTGATTGATTCCAAGGCCGACGTGGCACTTGTGCTCGGGCTTCTGACCAGAATGGACAAAGCCGAAGCGCAGATGGGCAAGTTGGCGAAAATTTCCGACGACGGAGCGCTGATTTTGAGCGCAACCATGATGATTAAGGAAGCGGCTGCCAAGGGCGAGCCTTTTGCATATGAGGCTGAGGTTCTTGACCTTTTGGCCAGAGGCGATGAGAAAATCAGCCAGCCGGTGGCGGAAATCGTCAAATACGCGCCGCAGGGAATCAAATCAAAAAAGACGCTGACTGACGGTTTTAACAAAATTTACACCGAACTGCTCGAACAACAGAAAGAAGAGTTTGCCAAAACCTGGAAGGACCGTCTGAACAGCAAGCTGAACGAGATTATCAAGGTCAAACGGGTTAAGGAAGAGGCTCCGGAATTTGAAGAAGACAAGGTTCTCGAAAAGGCCAAAAAACTGGTTGATGCAGGCAAAATCGCCAAGGCCGTCAGCCTGCTTGACGAAGCGCAGCACAAAGATGCCGCGGCCGACGCCGCCTTGAGCGGCTGGATGTCCGAAGCACGGGCAAGAATTGAATTTGACAGAGCGGTGAGCCGGATTTCCACTCATTCGCTGGCTTTGATGAAAGTGAACTATCTTAAAGGAGAGACCAACCATGACTAGAAAAATTTCGTCTTTTATTTTTATTGGTCTGATTTTTACATTAGCCGTGTGGATGTCGGATAAAAACAGCGTGATTACCGTGGACTGGCGCGGTTATGTCAACCGCTTTTCCATTCCGGAAGCGATGCTGCTGGTATTGGTTTTTGTGGCAGTAGTTGATTTCCTGAACCGGATTTTGCGCAAGCTGGTCATGGCTCAGGTAAAGGAAACCTACCGCTATAATTTGGGCAATACGGTCAACGAAGGCGAGGCGATTAACGTGCTGGCAGACAAAATCAGCGAAAAAATCGTCATCAACCGCCATGATTTTGACAATTCGCTGCTGTTGGTGCTGCGGACGATGACAAGCATTACCGCCGGCGACATGAAAGAAGCCCGCATGAATTTGCGCGCGCTGAAAAAACTTATCGGCAACGACCCGATAATCGATTTGCTGAAGATGAAGATTTACAAGGGCGAAAAAGATTTTGACAAGATGGAAAAACTCTCCGCCAAAATCATGAAAAACGAAGATATCCGGCTGGTCGGCATGAAAGCTGCGGTTGAAGCGCAGATGCAGAAAAAAGAGTTTGCCGAGGCGCTGGCAACGGCAAACAAGGCTTTCGAACTTCGCCAGGATTTGTACTGGGTCATTGAAAGCGCTTTTGAACTTCGCGCCAAAGCCGGAGATTGGGACGGCGCTTTGCAGGTGCTCTCTTCGGGGATTAAGAAAAAAATTATTCCGCAGGACAAGTTTAAACGCCTGAAAGCCATCGTGCTGTTTGAAATGGCGCTGGAAGCTCAGAAAAAAGGCGACGACGTCAATTTCTTCAGGCTTTGTTCGCAGGCGATTGAATGTGACGAAACGCTGGTTCCGGCCGCGGTGGCCATGGCCCGCTATTATGTGGCGAACGACAATCAGTTCCGCAAGGCGGCAAAGGTTCTGTTGAATGCCTGGGCAAAAAATCCGACTGCTGACGTGGCTTACGAATATCTGAAACTGTATCCGAAAGATGACATTACCGCCAAAATCCAGCGGATGGAAACTTTGTCGCAGACTAACGTTCTGCGTCCGTCGCTGAACAACATTATTCTGGCCGAGCTGGCGACCGAAGCGGGATTGTGGGGCAAGGCCAAAGCCGAAATAGAAATGTTCCTGATTAACAATCCGGCAACCAAGAAGCTGGCGGGAATGATTTCGAAATATGAGAAATTCAGCAACAATGACAAGAAGGAAGCGGCCAAATGGAAAGAAAAAGAAGCCAGCTGTGCCGATGACGCGATGTGGGTTTGCGACGAATGCGGTCATGCTTCCGCGGAATGGGAAGCCGTTTGTCCGCACTGTAACGCTTTTGGCCAGAGCCATTGGCGGCTCTATGTCGAAAAAGCCGAAAATGAGCCGGTTGTCGAGGTTCAGGCTGCGGACGACGACGACGAATAGCTTTATCTGGTCACAGCCGGCAGATGTTTTCCGCCGGCTGTTTTTTTTACGGGGTTAACAATGAAAAACGAAGAACTGAAAGAAATCTGGGCCGAAAAGTTTAAGCAGGTTCCCGGCATTCTGGAAAACGTCAGGCAGGTAAAGTCAGCGGCAACGGCTTTTAATACCAATGTTGATGCGGTGCTGAAACTGAAGGGCGCCGATTTGGAAAAACTGATTGCCGCGGAAAAGCTTTCGCTCCGGGATCTGACGAATATTGAAAGAACCAAGCTGCTGGCGCCGTCAGACGTCGTTAAGGGCATTTTCAAGTGTTTTAAAAGCGGCATTGCCGAGGAATGGCTGACCGAAGATAAGACCGTTTATGACTGGATGGTTAAAAATCTGGGGTATGACCGTTTGCAAATGGGTGGTCAGGGCGGCATTGTCGCCAATGCGCTGGCGGTGGCCGGCGTCGGCAAAGTCATTGCCCATACCAATTCGCTGCCGAAGCTGCAGGCCGACCAGTTTTTGAAACTGGATAATCTGGTTTCCTATGACGAAAAAGGCGTTGAAAAACCGGCCTGCAAGATTGATCGTCAGACCGATATTCCGCTGATTCACTGGATTATCGAATTTGACAAGGACGACAGCGTAAGCGTTGACGGCGAAAAGTTTGTGTGTCCGAAGTCAAATCGTTTTATTGCAACTTATGATCCGTTGAATCTGCATTTGGTGGTTGACGAGAACTTTATCCGCGCGTTGAGCAGGGATAAGGCGGAATATATCGTTCTTTCCGGTTTTCATGCCCTTACGGAGCAAAATAACGGCGTTAAGCTGCAAGACGATATTCTGCCGATTATCAAAGCCTGGAAAGCCCAGGGGAGCCTGATTCATCTGGAAATAGCCTCGACGCAGGACATTGCGGTTCGCCGGGCGCTGATTAGGAAGATTGCGCCGCTGGCGGATTCCATCGGCATTAATGAGAGGGAAGCGATAGACATTCTGGAAGTTATCGGCGAGGAGAAACTGGCGGAAGAATGCAATGTTCATACGACGAGCGTCAATATGTTCAAGGCGCTGCTGAAAATCAAACATCATATCGGGGCACCGCGAATCCAACTGCATATGTTCGGGCTGTATATAACGCTGGCTGACAAAGGGTTCAGAATTTCGCCGGAAGCCAATCTGCGCGGCATGATGCTGGCGGCAACCGTCGCTGCGGGCAAAGCCGGTACCGGCAATATCAACAAAGCTGAAAATCTGCTTTGGGCCTGCGGCCGCGAAGTTTCCGACGTTGGTTTGCACGAGCTGACTGATTTGGCAGATTTTATCGGCAATGAGAAGCTGGTTGAAACCGGTATCGGTTCTTATGACGGTTTTGACGTCATTGCCCTGCCGACGATAATCATCGAAAAGCCGCTGACACTGGTCGGCATGGGCGATACGATTTCTTCGCTGTCGCTTTTGGCGGCCAGATAGAGCCGTCAGGAGCAAGGCATGCTGGCAAAACTGTCGGAATTAAACCGGAAATATATTCAGAATAACGGCTTTGGCGCCGGCAAGGAAGCTTTTGTCTTTACTAATCGTGGTTCGAAGCTGGTGCTGTCGGCGCCGCATGCCGTCAAAACGCAGCTTAACGGACGGGTCAAGGCCGCTGATTTGTTTACCGGCGCGCTGGCTGAGCTGGTTGGCGAAGACCGCGGTATCTCTACGCTTATCCGCACGGTTTATCTGGAGCGGGAATATCTGGCCGACGAATTTGTGAAAGAGAGAGGTTTATCCGGTTATTTTTTTCTGGATTTGCACGGTATGGTCGATCATGAAAAATTTGAATTGGCAGCAGGTACCGGGCTGTTGGAAGCCGATGCCTATGCCAAGGCACTCAAAGCCGTTGAAAAACTGGGAAAAAGCTATGGGCTGCGAATGGCGATTAATCATCCGCATTACAGCGGAATCGCCGGAATGAAAGCTTTTACGGCGCGAATGCAGATGCAGACCAGTAAACCGCAGGTATTGCAGCTGGAAATCGGCCGCGCGTACAGGGATTTTTATGAAAGACCGGAAAACGTAACGGCCAAAACGCTGCCGTTTTTGGCGGAACTGTCTGAAACGCTGGAAAACTGCCTTTAATCGGATTTCTTTTCGGCTGCGGCGCTTTCATCCGTCTGCGGTGTAATTTTTATCAGGCTGAGCTGGTTCTTGTTGCGTTTGACAATTTCAAACAACAGGCCGCCGAAGACGAATTTTTGTCCCGGTTCGGGAATCGACTGTGTCATCTCCAGCAGGTAGCCGGCAACGGTAACGGCGCATTCGTCGTCGATATTCCAACCGAATTTGCGGTTGATGTCGCGGATGGGAACCTGTCCGTCGACCAGCCAGCTGTTTTCGCCGTTTTTGCGAATGCCCATGGTATCGAGATTCTGAATGTCGGTTTCGTCGTTGATGTCACCGACGATTTCCTCAAGAATGTCTTCCAGCGTGACAACGCCTTGCAGGGTACCGTATTCGTCGACAACAATGGCAAAATGTTCCCGGCGTTTGCGGAACATTTGCAGCTGTTGCAGCAGGGTTGTGTTTTCGGGAATGAACCATGGCGCCGACATCAGTTTGTGAACGTCGATTTTGGAAAAATCGTTTTTCTTATCGACGCATTCTTTCAACAGATGTTTGACTCTGATGACGCCCACGATGTTTTCCGGTTTGTCCTGATAAAGCGGAATACGCGAGAACGGCGAATTTTTGACTTTGTCGACCATTTTTTTTACCGGCATGTCGACGTTGAGTGCAAACAGGTTGCGGCGATGGTTCATAACGTCGTAAACTTCGACGTCGTCCAAATCAAGAATGCTTTTAAGCATTTCGCTTTCTTCCTTGATTTCTTCACCCTTATACATGTCTATTGCGCCACGGATTTCGGAAATGGCGGCGTCTTCGCTGTTTTCGCCCGAGGAGTGAAGTTTGAACAGGCGGAAAGTAAGATTGACGATTTTCTGGAGTACGTAAGTCAGCGGCGAAAAGACGGCAACCCAGAAATTGACCATCGGCGCGACGACCAGAGCAACGGCGTTGGCGTGTTTTACCGAATAGCTTTTGGGCAGCATGTCGGTATAAATAAGAATCAAAACCGTCATAATAACCGTAGCGTAGGCGACGCCTTCGCTGCCAAACAGGCTGATGAGGACGCTGGTAGCCAGCGAGGTGGCCATGGTGTTGAACAGATTGGAACCCAGCAGAGTCGTGATAATCAGCTTGTCCCGGTGTTTGAACAGGCGATTGATGGTTTTGGCTTTTGGATTATGCTCGTTTTTTTCCTGATCAAGCATAAAAGCCTGCGACGCTCCGGTCAAGGCAGTTTCCGATCCGGAAAAGAAAGCTGAGAGGAGGAGAAAGGCGATGACCGCGGCAATTGAAACTATCATTTTTTATCCTGAAGAAAGTCGGTTATGGCTTCAACAACACGCTGGACGGTGTTGTCAACCTGTTCTTCGCGGGTTTCGACGACAATGTCGGCCTGCGAATAATAGGGGTATTCTTCACTGATGTATTTTTCCAGCTTGTTTTTCAGATGTTCGTCGTTGCCTTTTAGAAACGGACGATGTTTGCGTCCGGCCGTACGGTGGTAGAGGACGTCGACATCGGCTTTGAGCCAGACGGTAATGGCATGATCCTTAGCCAATGCCCGGGTCTGTTCGGCAACGAAAGAACCGCCGCCCGATGCCAGAACGCAGGGCGTTCCCTGCAGAAGGCGTTTCATAACCCGCTGTTCGCCGGCGCGGTATTCTTCTTCGCCAAAACATTTTAATACGTCTACCAAAGACAACCCGGCGGCTTTTTCAATTTCCTGGTCTCCGTCGACAAACGGAAGATCAAGTTTCTTTGCCAGTCTTTTGCCAACGCTGGTTTTACCGCTGCCCATCAGGCCGACCAGCAAAATTATTTTATCAAACTGTTGCATTTTTTCTTAATTTTTCTTTCAATCTCTTTTGATAAATAATATAGTGAATTAAGCAATTATCAATATTTTTTATAAGGTTATATAACATGAGACAGAAAAAATCAAACGCTATATTTTACGTTTTGGGCGCTGTTGCGCTGGTCGGAATCCTGTTTGTGGTTTCGCGCGAAGTCAGCGTAAAGACGGAACATGTCGAACAGCCTTTGGAAAATACGTTTTTGAATAACTAAGGCTTTTTATGGAAAATTTCGGCATTGACGATTTTCTGGAAATGATGGCGGCGGAAAAAGGTGCGGCGCAAAATACGCTGGCGGCCTATCGGCGCGATGTTGAACAGTTTGCCGCATTTGCAAAGGTTTCCGATGTGTCGGCTTTTCGTCAGAGCCACATTTCCGCATTTGTACAGAAACTGAGTAAGGACAAGCTGGCGCCGAAAACGATTGCACGGAAAATTTCGGCGTTGCGCGAATATTTCAAGTTTCTTTATTCCGAAAGGGAAATCAAAGACAATCCGGCCGCCAATATTTTGTTACCGAAGCAGAAAAAGCCGTTGCCGAAATTTCTGACTGAAGAAGAAATCAGGCGGTTGATTGCCGCGGCCAAAGCGCATGACGACTGCCGACACCGTCGTACCGCGGTAATGCTGGAACTGATGTATGCCTGCGGTTTGCGCGTATCTGAACTGGTCAGCTTGCCGGAAAACTGTCTGAATTATGACAAAAGGCAGATTATGGTAAAAGGCAAGGGCAGCAAGGAGCGAATCGTGCCGGTTGCGCCGGCGGCTCTGAATGCCGTTTCAGAATATATGGGGTATCGGGATTTCTTTTTGAAGGCAGGGCGGAAATCCGTCTGGCTTTTTCCGTCAAAAGTTTCTTCCTCCGGACATGTTACCCGTGACGCTTTTTTTAAGAATATTCAGGCGGCGGCGATTGAGGCGGGACTGCCGCGCGAAAGGGTTACCCCGCATGTTTTGCGCCATTCTTTTGCGACCCATTTGCTTAATCATGACGTCGATTTGCGTTCGGTGCAGAGAATGCTCGGCCATGAAGATATCGGCACGACCGAAATTTATACGCATATCATTTCAGAAGCGTTAATTAAGAAGGTGCAGAGCAAGCATCCCCTGGCTAAAAAGTTTGTATAATGGGGAACTGAGTAAGATAAATCTGATTCTCTGTCTTTGTAAAAACTTCTGTGGTAAAAGCTGTTTAAAAATTAAGGGAGGGTGCGGTTAAGCAACTCCTCCCGAAAGTTAAACATAATTTTTATTTTAATTTCTGCTCAAAAGTCTTGCAAAAAAGATCGAGCAGATCTCTGACCGTGCTGTCGTCGGAAATTTCGGTTGACAGACGGTGGAATACTTGAACATCAAGTTCGTCTTCGGTCCAGGCTACGGCCAAATCCCATTCCTGAGGGCCAAAGCCGACCGGATGCAGTTGTTTTACTTTCTTCTTCAGAAAGTCCTCATCCAGTTTTTCGCCGACCTGCTGAGAAAAGATAACCGCGGTCTTTGTGCGGAACCGCTCAATCAGCTGTTCTTTGGTCGGCGGCAAGGCTTTCAGAATCCGGGCACGGATATCGTTGACCTTGTTGCTGCCGGCGCTGAAATATTCGGCAATGTCGGCAAAAGTGGCTTCCGAATCCAAGTAGGCCAAAGGCTGATTGTCTTCCGAACTCAGCGGGCGGCCGGTCAAAAATTCGAGCGCTTCAACCAGGTCGATCAGAAGAGTGCGCGGAATGACGGGGCTGGAAACCGGACGCTCAAGATCCCGGACAAAACATCCCGACTTTTTGATAAAGAAGGTTTTGATGTCGTAAGAATCCTGAAAGTTCAACAGGCTGAGAGTTTCTCCGCAATAAAAATTTACAATTGCTTCAAAACTCAGTTTCTTTTGGAAATATTCCAATGCGAGTCTGCAGAACTTCTGATTAGTCTGTTTTGCAACGGCTTTTACGGCGCTGCAAAAGACTGCGGGTCTGAAAAAAGCCGGGGCTTTCATCAAAACTTCGGCTACCTGTACCTCGTCTTTGGCGTTAAATACAACCTCTCCGTTTGCATTTGCATAAAGAGGTTTCAATTTCGGTGATCTGTTTACCAGCTCCTGGGCCAATAAAGCAGAAACTTCTTTTTTGTTCATAATCTATATAAATTTATAAGGTTTTAATGAAGACAAAGTAGCATCATCGGACAAAAAAATCAAGCTTTATTTAGGCGAAATGGACAAAAATATGTTTGCATAAAAAAAGAGAGCCGTTTGAGGGCTCTCTGGAAAAGAAGTTAAATTTTTCTATTCATCGGAAAAAAATGCGATTAAATCCCTGACGGTGCCTTTGGAAACAAGGTCTTTGTCCGGGAATTTTCCAAACCTCTGCCGACACCAGTTCAGGACGGTCAGATAAAAATTGTAATCTTTGAAATCAGCCGGAAGCATTAGATCTATCCGGGTGTTTTCATCCAACTGTTCGGCTTTGACGTTCAGGCAATCGGCCAAAAACTGTTTTACCTGCGCGGCCGTGGTTTTCGGTTTCATCAGTTCGGCGCGAATTTCGGCCGAAGTCTGTGGGTCTGAGCAAAAATATTCGGCAAATTTGACTGCCGGGAGATCAGAATCACGCAAACGGCGCTCGACATATTTCCATTCGGCCTGATTGTTAAGAGCGAATGAGGAACGGCCGGCACGACAGCGCATCAGTTCGACTATTTCCTTAAAATAAGGATAAGACACCTTTCCGTTGTTTAAGGAAATCATAAGACCTTCAACCTGTTCTTTGGAGAAGGCTGTTTTGCGACGGATAATGTTTACTGCTTCTTTCCGTCTTAATGTTGCTGTTGCCATAATTTTTCTGTTTTTGAGGTTTAACTTCTGTATATAATAGTTAATGCTGCATCATAATTCAGAGTTTTTGAACCCTCCTTATACTACAGCTTTAAACGTAAATCAACAAAAATCGACAAAATTTTATTAAAGGCGACGGGCAAGGGCAAGAAACTGATTTGGCGTAATTTGTTCTGCTCGGGAAGTCAGCGGAATTTGCAGTTCGCAGCATATTTTTTCCAGACCGGGAATCGATTTAAGGCTTTGACGAATCATTTTGCGGCGCTGTCCGAATGCCAAAGCGCTCAGCTTTTCGATGCCGGCGATGTCTTTGGCGGAAAGTCCGCTGCGAAGCGGCGTGAAGAGGAGAACCGAAGACCAGATTTTCGGTGCGGGTACGAAACACTCGGGATTGAGGTCAAAGAGTTTTTCGACTTTGCAAAGCAACTGGGACAAAATGGATATGCGGCCATAGTCTTTGCTGCCGACCGGCGCCATAATGCGGTCGGCGACTTCTTTTTGGAACATCAGGGTTAGGCTGGCAAAATTTTCCATTTCTTTCAGCCAACCGACCAGCAGTGGGACAGAAATGTTATAGGGCAGGTTGCTGACGATATGACGCGGAGTCTGCTTAAATTCGGCAAAGTTCTGCTTCAGGGCGTCGCCATTGACGATTTGCAGGCGTTCTCCGACTTTGGCTTTGATTTCTTCCATAATGGCAATGCAGCGTTCGTCCATTTCAACCACGATCAGTTTGTCCGGTTCGGCGCGGAGAATTTCACGGGTCAGGCCGCCCGGGCCGGGGCCGACTTCGTACACGGCGGCGCCGCGGTAATCGGAGAGGTTTTGCGCATTCAGCGAAAGCCTGATTATTTTGCCGGTAATGTTGCGGTCGAGAAGAAAATTCTGTCCGAGAGCCTTTTTAGCCAGCAAACCGTGCGCTTCGACCGTGGTGCGAAGCGAAGGAAGCATGTCAATTTTTTCGCCGAGATTCAGGTTCATTTACATTCTAACCTCGATAACCGCCGCCTGACGCAGTTCCTGCAGATGGCGGGCGGCGATTTCTTCCATGCGGCGTTCTTCAAGAAATTTTTTGATGTTTTCCTGGGTGGGGGTTTCGGCTTTATCGCGTTTGGGGTCGAATATCTTGTCAAGCTTGAGGATATAGTAATCCTGTCCGACTTTGACCGGATCAGAAACTTCGCCGGGTTTCAGTTTACCGAGGGCGTTTTTGAGCGGAGTTATAAGACGTTCCCGGTTAATCCAGCCAAGGCTGCCGCCCTTGGAAGAACTCGGAGCTTCCGAAAACTGCATGGCATAGAGTTCAAAACGGGAATCCTGCCGCAGGTTGGCAACCAGACCGTCCAGATTTTTGGCGTTTTTGCGTTTGATGAGAATTTCGGAAACCATATATTTGGCGGTACTGAGGTCACGGTCGGCTTCGGCCTGGGCTTCTTCAATTTCTTTCTGGGTCAATTCTCCTTCGGCCATTGACAGTTTGCGGATAACGCGTATCCAGGCCAAATCGGATTTCATCTGTTGCAGAAACACCTGATAGCTGACGCCGCTGTCTTTGAGAATCTGCCGGAGTTTGCCCTGAGGGATTTTGTTGCTGGTTTCAAAAAAACGAACGGATTGGTCAATGTCCTTGTCGGTTATGACGATGCCGTTTTTTTCGGCGTCCTGGAGTTTAAGCTTTTCGTCAATGGCAGCCTGCAGCGTGCGCTGGATAATCATGTTGCGGGTCTGGTCGTTGACGGGGATGCGGGTGTTCATGACGAAAGCATTGACCCTGTTTTCCAAATCTTCGGTCGTCAAAATTTCGCCGTTGACGACGGCGACGATTTTAACGGCGCCGGGAAAAAGCTTCTGCGGTTTCGGCGCGGCGGGCGCTGTTGCCGGTGCGGTCGGTTCGGCAGGCTGCTGACGGACAACGGAGGTTTCGTTTTCTTCATTTTCGCCGTCGTTTTGAAACATGACCGAGTTGCCGGCCGGTTTGGTGCTTTGGCCGATAGAGGAAAGGTCGAGCGCCTGAGCCGGAAAAACTGAGGTTATACCAAGCAGGAAAGCCGTCGCAAAAATTTTTCTCATTAACTTTCTCCTTATCTTAAAAAACCTTATTTGGAACCGAAGCCGCCAAGCGTTTTCAGCAGGAAGGAAACGCTGAATTCGTAATTTCCTTCATATTCCGGATCGTTGGAATGGTAGCGGTGGATGTCGGTTATCAGTTTCAGACATTCGTCTTCATAAATTATTTCGGCACCGTGTTCGATGGAGCCGCCTTTGGGCGCCAAGTCCTGACGGTTGTAAATGGTCAGGCTCCAGTCGCGCGTCAGTTTGGCGGTCAGTGACGTATAGAGTTCTTTGCGTTCGCGGGCATCATAGGCATAAGCTGCCGAATCGTTTCTTTGCAGATAGATGTAAGAGATGTAGCCGCGCAGCATACTGGGACCGAAAGACGTGCCCAGTTCACTGTAGTTAATGTCGAAGGTGTCTTTGTCCAGGCGGAAACGATAGGTTAAATCCAGATAATCGGCCGGTGCGGCGTAAATACGGCCGACGTAGTCGGTAAAGTTGCTGTCTTCGTCGATGCCCTGTGTAAAGCTTTCGTCTTTGTTGAATTTGTAACTTTGGGCGATAAAGGCTGAAGTGCGGCCGAGAATGTTGCCATAGGAGCTCCAGTTGATGCCGTAGCTGATACGGCTGCCCGTGTCATTGCGGTCGTAACCGGGATAACGGTCGAGGTCGAGGACGTTAGAATCGGAAAGTTCAATATCCTGACTGTCTTCGTTGGGAATTTTATCGGCTTTGTTGCCGCCGTTCGGCGCGGCGACGGCGACAATGACCGGTTCCAGAATCTGACGGGAGGTTTCGGTTGCGCGGACAAAAGGCAGGCGCCATTCCAAACCGACCTGGGGGAAAACGCGGGCAACGCCGCCGGTAAAGTTTTGGTCATCTTCGTTGGTATAATTGTCAACGTAGTAAAGGTCGGACTTTACCGAAGCAACCATGCGGTATTTTTCGCCGTAGGGGCTGGTGTAGGGCAGTACCCATGAATTTATCATTGATGCGCGCTGGGTGGAGACGTCGTCTTCGCGGTAAACGGAAGCAAAGTCGAGATTGGTTTTGGTGTAGGCGCCGTAAGTGCCGACATCGCTGATGTTTTCGTAAGAAATCAGCGGGGCGACGAAAGGTTTGTTGAGATTGCGGCGGTTAAACTCGTTTTTGTCCGCTTCGCGCAGATTGTAGCTGACCAGTTTGTAATAGTAAGCTTCGGCCGAAGCATAGTTGCGGTTGTCAAATCCCTGCAAGCGAATCCGCGAGGTCAGCCAGGCATTGTCCTTATATGGGAGGGAGAGGTCTTTCAGATACAGGCTGTCGGAGGCGTAATTAATGTCTGTGTCGGCCAGCCAGAAGTCGTTGATTTCATAACGGGCCTTTAAAAACAGGTTGCCGCGGTTCTTGTCTTTGTCTTCGTCCGTGAGAAAAGAACCCTGCGCATCAATGTCGCCTTTATAGAAATATTTGCGGTATTCGCCGTTCCAGACGATGCCTTTGTCCGAGCTTAACATCGGTGCAAACAGCAAATCTTCATGATCCGAAATGTTCCAAAAATAACGAGGCTGAAAGTAGCCGCCCAGATAAGAGGAGCTTCCGATTGTCGGGGCGATAAAACCGGAACGGCGTTTGACGGAAGGATCGGGGTGCGAGAGAAACGGCGTGTAGAAAACCGGCACGCCCTTGACTTCAATGAATGCATCGTTGTAGTAAACATCCTGATTTTTTGCGTCGTGTTTTACCTTTCGCGCCTTAATCTGCCAAAGCGGGTCTTTGCTGCGGCAGACGTCGCAGGGCGAGTAGACGACGTTTTCCATAACCTTGTTGTCGTTGGCCATTTTGCGGAATTTGCTGGCCGCGATGCGGGTTTCGTCTTTCATGATGATGCGGACGTCGGTCATGTGGCCTTTGGTCATTTTGTCGTCAAGTTCGACATAGTCGGAAAAAACGACGGTTCCGTCGGCCTGAACGATGCTGACGTTGCCGACGGCCGTGACAATATCGTCTTTCTGGTTGTAAATGACCTTGTCGGCCTTCAGCGTCTGGTCCTTACGGATAATATTGACGTCGCCGACAGCGGTAATGGTCTGCATGTCTTTGTTGTCGATCATTTCGTCGGCACTGAAATAAATATCGTCGGTTTCTTTTTCAACTCCGGCGGCCGGCTGCGGTTTGGCGTCCATGAAAGAGGTAATGTTGTAGCTTGGTTCCAGTTCGGCATAGGGTTTGGCCTTATCCGGCTCCCTGCCGAAAGGATCAGGTTCAAACGCGGCGGCGGAGACAGCCGAAGCGGCCCAAAGAGCCGTTGCCGTCCAAAGGATTTTTTTGCCGAAAACTTTATTCATCCGTACTTTCCCTGAGTTTTTTCTTCCGCGTAAAGAAAGCCGGATTATAGAACAATAAGAGATAAATGCAAGTCATCAGCGGGACCAGAAAATTTGCGTATAAAAGCGGCAGAAAATAAAGGTTTTTGGCCGAAAGGTTGGTAAAGGCCAGATCTCCCGCCTGGATAAGAACCATAATAAAGATAGATACGGAAATAATTTTGGTTTGGCCGCGGCGGTTAAAGTTGCCGACCAGCAACCCGGTGCAGGCCAGCAGTGCAAAGGCCAGATTGTACAAAGGCGTCAACAGGCGTTTGTTGCCTTCGGTAATGTAACGGTTTGCCTCGGCAGGCGTCAGGCTTGGGTCGTTGCGGGCGTTGAAAAGTTCCATCAGCGTTTTTTCGCGGACACCCTCTTCCTTTTCCTTTTTGGGGCCGGTCGTGCCAAAATCGACCGAATAACGGTCGAAGGCCAATGACGAGAACTGCGAATTGTTCCGGTTAATTTCCTGTCGCACGCCGTTGACGAGGATAATCCGCGGGCCTTTGTCTGTATAAACAATGCGTCCGCGCTCGGCAGACAGCGTCGTTTTGGTTTTCGGGTTGCGCTCGTCGTTGACAAGAATGCCGGTCAGAGAGCCGTCTTTTTCGTGCGTGGTAACGAAAACGGTCAGATTAAACTGCAAAGTGGTAAATTCGCCTTCCCGGAACATCAGGTGCGAAACATCGTTTTTGACTTTCCACTCCAATTCGTTAAAAGCCTTTTCAGCCTGCGGGATGCCGATATTGTTGACATACAGTCCGAAGACGGAAAGGGCGATACCCATGAACAGCGCGGGTTTGGCGTTTTGCCAGGGGCTGATGCCGGCGGATTTCATTACAACCAGTTCGCGGTCGGAAAGCATGCGGTTGTAAACGAAAAGGACGGCGACAAACAAGGCTATCGGCGACAGAATGATATACAGCCTCGGCATCAGAAGCGACGTCATTTCGATAAACAGGCTGAGCGGCAGCCCTTTGTTGGTAATCAGTTCGACAAAGCGCAGCGACTGGGTAAGCCAAAGGATGGACAGCAGCGAAAAAGTTACCAGCAGGAAGCCGACAAAAATCTGTTTGGCGATGTAGACGTTTAATTTTTTCATATCATCAGAGTTTTATTTGTACAAATCGTTATGGATTATAACCAAAATATCTTATAAAAAAACTAATATTTTTAAAAATTTGCAGATTTTATTTTGCCGTGCGCAGAATCGGTGTTATAATAGACAAAAAACAACCGGGCGGAGACAGCCGATGGCTCAGGACAAAGAAGAAAAAAAGACCGAGGACGAGACGTACAAGGCGGAAGCCGCGCATCGTCTGGAGCTGGCCAAGGCTGACGAAAAGCGGATCAGGGAAGAAATCGAGGCTCTGAAAAAGGAAATCGAGAAAGCCAAAGAAGCCAGGGAAGGTAAGGTTATCGACATTCAATGGGCGGAAGAGGAGCTGGCCGACTGCCGCCTGCTGGAAGAGATTGCCGGACGAAAAAAGGAACGTCTGGAAAGAATCATCAGTTCCGACAGCCGCGAAGAACTGCCCGACTTAATCGGTTTCAGCCCGAAACAAAGGGTTTATGCCGATAAGGACGGAAAGGGCGGCAACGACGGAAAAAAAGAAGACAAAGGCAAAAAGGAAGAAAAAACGCCGGAAGAAAAAGGCCGGCTGCGCCCGTCTCCGGAAGCCGCGGCAGCGGCAATGACGGCGGCCGGCGTGGCTTCGGCCCTCAAACGCAGCGAAAACACCAAATTGAAAGAAGTGGCGCGCGGGGTCAGCGCGGTTTCGGCCATTCAGGCGGAAAGGAGCAGCCGAGCGCAGATTAACGGGCGCGGCAAAGGTTTGCGGTTGGCCGGAGCCGGTTTGAGCCGGGCGGCGGAAAAGAGGCTGATAAAAGAAGAGCGCCGACAGGAACGTGCGTTTAAAAAACTTCAGAAAGAAAACGAGAAAGGCGTTACGGCTGTCCGTACGGAAAGCCGGTTTGTGACCAAAGACGGCGAAAAAGCCGATAAAAATAAAAGCATGCCGCCAAAAACCGCAGGCGAAGACAAGAAGAAGTCCGACGAGCTGCGCCGTGCCGAACTGGAGCGGAAAATTGAAAAACTGCGCGAGAAACTTGAAACCTTGCAACGCCGAAGAATACGGCAGGCCGGAAAGGTTGCGGACGGCAGCGCCAACGAAGTCAGATTCAGCGCCGAAGAAGCAAAGGCATTGCCGAGCGTAAAAGCCGGCCGGGCAATGGAGGAGGCTTATAAGGCCAAAGAACTTCCGGCGGCGGAAAAAGGCGGCGCGGTTAACGAGGCAAGCCTGACAAAAATGGAACATACGGCGGCAAAGGCCGAAGAAAACCTTAAAACGGCGACGCTGGTTCCGGATTATGCCACGCCGGAATTTAAACGAAAAGCTGCTGAGCAGGGGATTGATCCGAACAAAGGAAAAAGCAGGGAGGAAAAGAAAACCGACCGGCAAAAGCTGCTGGCTCTGAGCGGCCGGCCGGGAACGGACGAGGCCTTTCGGAGCGAAGAAAGACCGGCGGCGGAAGAACGTCAGGGCGAAAGACCGGAACTGCGAATCGATCCGGAAAAAAGCCGGGCGGCGTCCGCGGAGAAAAACGGCAAGGAAATCAATATGCAGCAGTATCAACTGGCCAAAGAGTTGCAGAGAGGCCGGCAGGCCGGCTGATTTATGTCAAAAGGCGTATCAGGAGGGCGGAAGGCTCTCCTTTTTTATTAAATCTTTCAATTTACATACGTTTTTTTCCGATAAGTCTTTTTTGTGCTTGAATAAGGTTTTGTTTACGAATAGTCTGATAGCATAACGTTATTGTCCGGAAAAGCTGACAAACGGCGTTTGCGGACTGAACTCAATCTTTCGAAAGGTAAAATTATGACCGACGCTTCAGCTGCCTCGCAGGTTGCCGCCAAATGGCGCAAAAAAAGAGGGTCTCTGATTATGGCCCTGCACGAAATTCAGAGTGTGAAGGGTTATGTGCCGTGGGAAGACGCCGTTGACATTGCCAACGGAATGGGAATTCCCCTGGCGCGGATTTACGAAGTTCTGACCTTCTACAATTTTTTCAAGTTAGATGCTCCCGGCAAAGCGGTTATCTCAGTTTGTACTGGAACCGCTTGTTATTTAAAAGGCAACGACAAAGTGTTGGAAGAGTTTAAAAAGGAACTCGGAATTAACGAAGGCGAAAGCACTGCCGACCGGATGTTTCATCTGCAGGTGGTTCGCTGCGTGGGCTGCTGCGGCCTGGCTCCGGTCTGCGTGGTCAACGGCAAAACCTACGGCCGCGTTTCTCCCAACGACGTCAGAAACATTCTTGACGAATGGCGCAGCAAATTAGCTGATGATAAGGAGTAAGGACGATGGCCGATATCGATATTGACAAAAGATTTGACATTCATGAGATTGCCAAGAACAAAAACGCCGATTTGGAGCGTTTTCGCTGTACGATTTACTGTTGTCATTCCACCGGCTGCAAGTCTTCGGGCAGCGACGACATCATTTCCCTGTTGCAGGACGCGATTGAGGAGTACGACCTGAAGGACAAGGTTCGCATTGTGGCGGCCGGCTGTATGGGATTATGCGCCCAGGGACCGCTGATGCGCGTGGAAATCAAAGGTCAGAAAGACGTTCTTTACAAACGTCTGGAACCGCTGATTGCCCGTCTGGTCGTTGCGGAGCACGTGGTGCCGGCGCTGAAGCTGGAAGACGGCGAAACTTTCGAAATACCGGAATTTTTGCAGCAGCATGTTCTGTCGCTGGATCTGCCTTTCTTTACGAAGCAGGAAAAAGTTGTGTTGAAACTGGCCGGGCACATGGATCCGGAAGACATTCACGAATATATTGCCCACGGCGGTTATCTGGCGCTGGAAAAAGTGCTGAAAACCATGACGCCGTCGCAGGTTGTGGACGAGATTAAAAAATCCGGCCTGCGGGGTCGCGGCGGCGGCGGTTTTTCAACCGGCATGAAATGGGAACTGGCGGCAAAAGTGCCAACGGTCGACGAAAAGTTTATTATCTGCAACGGTGACGAGGGGGATCCGGGAGCCTATATGGACCGCAGTATTCTGGAAGCGAATCCGCACGCGGTTATCGAGGGTATGATGATTGCCGCCTATGCCATCGGGGCGACGGAAGGCTGGTTTTATATCCGTGCCGAATATCCGCTGGCGGTCGAACGGTTGGAAAAAGCCATCAAGGCCTGCAAGAAAAACCGTTTGCTCGGCAATAACATCATGGGTACGGATTTCTGTTTTAACATTGACATTCGTCTTGGCGCCGGCGCTTTCGTCTGCGGTGAGGAAACGGCGCTGATTCATTCAATTGAAGGCAAGCGCGGCACGCCGCGGCCGCGGCCGCCGTACCCGACCTGTC
>ENA-UABZ01000240-UABZ01000240.1-human-gut-metagenome-genome-assembly--contig:-NODE-240-length-18441-cov-11.230066_pt1 | contig 18441 bp, 15 predicted proteins | sample MGYA00243877_ERZ654221 | MGnify/ENA primary metagenome ERZ654221 (study PRJEB26926, sample SAMN06165159) | human gut metagenome | biome: ENVO:00009003; feature: ENVO:2100002; material: ENVO:00002003...
CGGCAGCGTCAGATGTGTATAAGAGACAGGTATGATGGATGATATTTATTATATTGAAAAATAGTGTTTTGGAACATAATAAAAATAAATATATTGTTTTGCGTAATTTGAAAAATAGTATTTATCTTTGCTGCCGGAAATGATAAAAGCCATATTACTATGTCGGAAATAAACCAGACGATTAATTTACATGTATCTGTGGACTGTGTGCTGATTGGGTTTGATGGAGAGCAGTTCCGTGTCCTGTTGGTAAGGCAGGTGGGGAAACAGTCCGAGGACGGATATAATAACATGAAGTTGCCGGGCAGCCTTATCTATGACGATGAGGATCTGGATGAGGCGGCCAAGCGGGTGTTGAATGAGTTGACGGGTCTGAAGAATGTGAAGCTTACCCAGTTTAAGGCGTATGGATCGAAAGACCGTACCCGTAATCCTAAGGATGTGCTGTGGCTGGAACGTTTTCATCGTTTGGACGAGAAGAAAATAGACCGCATTGTGACTATCGCTTACCTGACACTGGTGAAGATTGACAGACGGTTCGAACAGCTGTCTGATAAATACGATGCTTGCTGGACACCTGTGACGGAGGTGAAAAGCCTGGCGTTCGACCATTTCCAGATTTTGCAGGATGCATTGGTGCATATACGCCATTATGTGGAATATGCTCCTTCCGCAATGTTCGACTTGCTTCCCCGGAAGTTTACGGCGGCCCAGTTGCGGACTGTCTATCAGTTGATTTATGATAAGGTGTTTGACGTAAGGAACTTCCATAAGAAGATAGCGTTGATGCCATATGTAGTACCTTTGGAAGAAAAACAGGTAGGTGTATGCCACAGGGCGGCACGCTTCTATAAGTTCGACCGTTCAATATATAATAAGTCGGGAACGAAGTGATAACAGACAGATAACTTTAGCCTTGTTGTGATTGCTGTGAGAATACTCCGCCTGGTCGTTTCGGGGAATCGGTATATGTTTTGGGATTCTTCACCGGCCTTTCCTTGGAAGGATAATGCTGATGCATCGGGACAGAGACTATTATTTTAAAATTCTTAATTTTCAATTAAATGTACCTATTAGGTTATGATATTGGCAGTTCGTCGGTAAAGGCGAGTTTGGTAAATGCAGAGACCGGAAAGTGTGTTTCTTCTGCATTCTTCCCTAAAACAGAGGCTGCTATTATGGCTGCCCGCCCCGGATGGGCTGAGCAGGATCCGCAAAATTGGTGGGAAAATCTGAAATTGTCAACTCAGGCTGTCATGGCTGGGAGTGGGATCGGTCCGGATGGAATTGCCGCTATCGGTATCTCTTATCAGATGCACGGACTGGTTTGTGTGGATAAAGGGCAAAATGTATTACGTCCGGCTATTATATGGTGTGACTCACGGGCGGTTCCATACGGGCAGAAAGCGTTTGAGGCATTGGGGGAAACGCAATGTCTTTCTCATCTGCTGAACTCTCCGGGGAATTTTACCGCTTCCAAACTGGCATGGATTAAAGAGAATGAGCCTGCTGTGTACGAACGTATTTATAAAATAATGCTGCCCGGCGATTATATCGCTATGAAACTGACGGGGGATATTTGTACCACGGTGTCCGGTTTGTCCGAAGGGATGTTCTGGGATTTTCAGGCAAATGATGTCGCGGGCTTCCTGATGGATTATTATGGATTCGACCGTTCGCTGATAGCTGATATCAAACCGACTTTTGGCGAGCAGGGACGTGTAAATGCATGGGCTGCCAAAGAATTGGGCCTGAAAGAGGGAATTCCTGTAACCTATCGCGCCGGAGACCAGCCTAATAATGCTTTGTCGCTCAATGTGTTCAATCCGGGAGAGATTGCTTCTACGGCAGGAACATCGGGAGTGGTATATGGCGTGAACGGTGAGGTGAATTATGATCCGAAATCCCGGGTGAATACTTTTGCCCATGTAAATCATACTGCCGAGCAGACCCGTCTGGGAGTGTTGTTGTGCATCAATGGTACCGGTATATTGAATTCGTGGGTGAAACGTAATGTGGCTCCCGAAGGTATTTCTTACAGTGATATGAACAGGCTGGCGGCACAGGCTCCTGTCGGCAGTGCCGGAGTAAGTATTCTTCCTTTTGGCAACGGGGCGGAGCGTATGCTGGAAAATAAAGAGACAGGATGCTCTATATGTGGAGTTAATTTTAACCTGCATGGAAAGCAGCATATTGTTCGTGCCGCACAGGAAGGGATCGTGTTCTCGTTTAAATACGGCATTGATATCATGGAGCAGATGGGTATCCCTGTACAGAAGATTCATGCCGGACATGCCAATATGTTTCTCAGTCCTATCTTCCGCGAAACGTTGGCGGGAGTGACAGGGGCTGTAATCGAACTGTATGACACGGATGGATCGGTGGGCGCCGCCAAGGGGGCCGGCATAGGCGCGGGTGTTTATAAAGATAACAACGAGGCATTTGCCACATTGGAAAAACTGGAGGTGATAGAGCCTGATGTGGCACAGCGTACTGCTTACGATGATGCGTATGCCCGCTGGAAATCCAATCTGGAGAGAGCGATGGCTGCCTTTTAAGGACCTTCGGATAAAGAAATGGCTATCCGCCTGCGTGTTGGAAAAAGATAGTAGATAAATTAGAACAAGTTATTAAAATAAGTAAAGAATTATGGCTACAAAAGAGTATTTTCCCGGTATAGGAAAGATTAAATTTGAAGGTAAGGAAAGTAAGAACCCGATGGCGTTCCGTTATTATGATGCTGAAAAGGTAATTAACGGAAAGAAGATGAAAGACTGGTTGAAGTTTGCTATGGCATGGTGGCATACGTTGTGTGCCGAGGGCGGTGACCAGTTTGGCGGCGGAACAAAGAAATTCCCTTGGAACGGCGATGCCGATAAGGTGCAGGCTGCCAAGAATAAGATGGATGCCGGCTTTGAATTCATGCAGAAAATGGGAATCGAATATTATTGTTTCCATGATGTGGACTTGTGTGAGGAAGCCGATACAATCGAGGAATATGAAGCGAATCTGAAAGAGATAGTTGCTTATGCCAAACAGAAACAGGCTGAAACCGGAATCAAATTGTTATGGGGTACGGCAAATGTTTTTGGTCATGCACGCTATATGAACGGGGCTGCTACAAACCCCGAATTTGATGTGGTTGCCCGCGCTGCTGTCCAGATAAAGAACGCTATTGACGCTACCATCGAACTGGGTGGCTCCAATTACGTATTCTGGGGTGGACGTGAAGGGTATATGTCTTTATTGAATACAGATCAGAAGCGTGAGAAAGAACATCTGGCTCAGATGTTGACCATCGCCCGCGATTATGCCCGGAGCAAAGGGTTTACAGGTACTTTCCTGATTGAACCCAAACCGATGGAGCCGACTAAGCATCAATATGATGTGGATACCGAAACTGTGGTAGGGTTCTTGAAAACTCACGGACTGGACAAGGATTTCAAGGTGAACATTGAAGTGAATCATGCTACGTTGGCTGGTCATACATTTGAACATGAACTGGCTGTTGCGGTAGATAACGGAATGTTGGGATCTATTGACGCTAACCGTGGCGATTATCAGAACGGATGGGATACAGACCAGTTCCCTATCGACAATTACGAACTGACCCAGGCCATGATGCAGATTATCCGCAACGGCGGCTTGGGTAATGGCGGTACCAACTTTGATGCCAAGACACGTCGTAACTCTACTGATCTGGAAGATATCTTTATCGCCCATATTGCAGGTATGGACGCTATGGCGCGTGCATTGGAAAGTGCTGCTGCTTTGCTTAATGAATCTCCTTACTGCAAGATGTTGTCAGACCGCTATGCTTCATTCGACAGTGGCAAAGGCAAAGAATTTGAAGAAGGCAAGCTGACACTGGAAGACGTAGTGGCTTATGCTAAGCAGAATGGTGAGCCCAAGCAAGTAAGCGGTAAACAGGAATTGTACGAAGCCATCGTAAATATGTATTGCTGATCCGGCCGGAATGGTATTGCACAAGTTTTACCCTTGCAGACCTTTTTTAAGAAGGAGGGCTGTGCAATGAAGTCTGAATGAATTCTGCTAACGGATTATTAAAGAATAAACGGCTGTACACCGTCAGGTGGCAGCCGTTTTTATATTTGTTAGAGGGATATTTATGAAATAATACTCGCCTATATCGAAAATAATATCTACCTTTGCGGCTGCTAAATTACTAAGTTTATTGAATTTATATGATAAAAAAACTATTATCCGTACTGGTCTTAGTTTTTGCCCTCTCGGGTTCTGTGCTTGCACAGCAATCTATGAGTGACCAACAGGTGTTGGAATATGTGAAGACGGGCATGCAACAAGGAAAAGACCAACGTCAGATTGCTACAGAGTTAGCCCGTAGAGGAGTGACACAAGAACAGGCTAAGCGTGTAAAGAAACTTTATGAACAGCAAAATGGGTCTGCTGATAAAGACGCAAATGCAACGATGCAAAATCGGAACCGTTTGCGTGAAAAGACAAAGACGCAGGAAGATATCTATGTAACAGAGAATTTTACTTTCGACCAACGTCCGGCTGCGGGCGGAGTGGTAGGGAAGAACTCGTCGGACAGTGTTTCTGCCAATCGCTATTACGAGGGGATGGGCATGGGCGATATGGAAGAAATGCAGAAGGATAAGGTGTACGGACGGGACATTTTTGAAACCAGAAACCTTACATTCGAGCCGAGTGTGAATCTGGCTACTCCTCCTAATTACCGTCTGGGGCCGGGTGATGAGGTAATCATTGATATCTGGGGTACAAACCAGGCCACCATCCGCGATAATGTATCTCCGGACGGATCTATCACGATCCCCGATTTGGGATTGATTTATCTGAACGGCATGACTATTGCCGAAGCCAACCAATATTTGCGTAAAGAACTGAATAAGATTTATGCAGGGCTTGATAATGAACAGAACCCGTCCTCACAAATCAAGGTTACTTTGGGAAACAGCCGGACGATCCAGGTGAACGTGATGGGGGAAGTGTTCCAACCGGGAACTTATGCATTGTCTTCTTTCTCTACCGTGTTTCATGCACTGTACCGTGCCGGTGGCGTGAGCGATATCGGTAGCTTGCGCAATATACAAGTAGTGCGCGGAGGACAGAAAATCGCTACCGTAGATGTGTACGATTTTATTATGAAAGGTAAAATCAATGATGATATCCGCTTGCAGGAAGGCGATGTGATCATCGTTCCTCCATACGAGGCGTTGGTTAGCATAGAGGGTAATGTGAAACGCCCCATGAAATACGAGATGAAAAACAACGAAAGTGTTGCCACGTTGTTGAAGTATGCCGGTGGATTTTCGGGGGATGCCTATACCCGTTCTCTCCGCATGATTCGTCAAAACGGAAAGGAGTATCAGATTTATACGATTGATGATATTGATTATTCCGTATTCCAGGTAAAAGATGGTGATGCGCTGACTGCTGAAGCTATTCTGGACCGTTTTGAGAACAAGCTTGAAATCAAGGGGGCTGTCTATCGTCCGGGCATTTATCAGTTCGGAGGAACCTTGAATACAGTCCGCCAACTGGTGGAAAAGGCTGAAGGCCTTATGGGTGATGCCTTTACAGGACGTGCGGTGTTGCATCGCGAGCGCGAGAATCTGAAGAAAGAGGTTATTCAAGTAGATATAAAAGGCATCATGGACGGTACTGCACCCGATGTACCTTTGCAGCGTAATGATGTGCTTTATATTCCCAGTATTCATGACTTGGAGGATGTGGGAAGCATCATGGTGTATGGTGAGGTTGCCCGTCCGGGTGAGTTCGCTTTTGCCGACAATACGACTTTGGAGGATATTATAATCCAGGCTGGCGGATTGATGGAATCGGCTTCTACCGTCCGTGTGGATGTTTCCCGCCGTATCAAGGATAGCAAAGGTACGGAAGCGGTTTCCACCATAGGACAAATGTACTCGTTTTCTCTGAAAGACGGTTTTGTGATAGACGGAGAACCGGGTTTTGTGTTGCAGCCATACGATCAGGTATATGTGCGTAAGAGCCCTGCTTATCAGGAACAGGTGAATGTGCAGGTGACCGGTGAGGTTTTGTATGAAGGTGATTATGCGCTGACAGAGAAGAGCGAACGTCTTTCCGATTTGATCAAGAAGGCAGGTGGAGTGACTCCGTTTGCTTATATCAAAGGGGCCCGTTTAAGCCGTCGTATCAATGCCGATGAACGCAAACGTATGGAAACGGTTCTGGACATGGCCAAGACTGGAAAGGACTCCATTGATGTCAACCGGCTGGATTTGGGAGATATCTATTATGTGGGTATCGATTTGGAAAAAGCGATGCTTAAACCCGGCTCCAGTGCGGATATTGTATTGCGTGAGGGGGATGTGATTGAAATTCCCGAATACAACAACACGGTACGTATCAGCGGGGCTGTGATGTATCCCAATACCGTTTCATTTGAAGATGGCAAGACGTTGAAATATTATATAGAGCAGGCCGGAGGTTACGGTTTCCGTGCGAAGAAGAGCAAGGCGTATATTGTATATATGAACGGTCAGGTGAAGAGAGCGAAGAAGGGTAGCCGTGAGCTGATCCAGCCGGGCTGTGAGGTGATTGTTCCGGTGAAGGAAAAGAGCAACTGGTCTTTGCAGAACACCTTGTCCATAGCAACCACCAGTGCGTCGTTGGCTACTATGATTGCATCTATTGCTAATATCTTAAAATAGAAACAGTATGGCGGAAGATAAGAATTATACGAATAATACGGAAAGACCACGGGAAGACGAGGAGTTGGAAATTGATTTGATGGAGTATGTCCGTAAGTTGTGGGCTGCCCGAAAGATGCTGCTGAAGGTTGCAGGAATAGGTGCTATTGTAGGGGTGATTATCGCTCTGAGTATTCCCAAGCAATATACGGTGGAAGTGACATTGTCTCCCGAATCCGGTAAAAGCGGAGGGGGGAGCCTGTCGGGAATGGCTGCCATGCTGGGGATCGGAGGCATGAGTCTGGGCAGTGAGGCGGATGCGTTGAACGTATCTCTTTTCCCGGATATAGTAGCGTCTACTCCTTTCATTCTGGAACTGTTTAATGCACATGTCACCACGTTGGACGGTGAGGTGGATACTACTTTTGTAGCTTATCTCGATGAGCAGAAAGCTCCGTGGTGGGGTGCTGTTATGGGATTGCCCGGGGCGGCTATAGGCGGGGTGAAATCTCTCTTCTCCGATAAGGAAGAGGAAGAAGGGAACAGGCTGGATCCTTTCCACCTGACAGAAGATCAGGCGAAGAAAGTGGAAGCCATGCGTAAGGCGATTACTGCTGATGTGGATAAGAAAACCGGCATCACCACAGTGACGGTGACTTTGCAGGACCCGATGGTTACGGCCGCCATTACAGACACGGTAGTGGTGAAGCTTCAGGAGTATATCACAGCGTACAGGGTCTCCAAAGCCCAGCAGGATTGTGCTTATCTGGAACAATTGTATAAGGAACGCCAGCAGGAGTATTATGTAGCCCAGCAGAATTATGCCAATTACATGGATGCCAACAAGGGGGTTGTCCTTCAAAGTGCTTTGACGGAGAGAGAACGGTTGCAGAATGATATGAATCTGGCATATCAGGTGTATAGCCAGGTGGCTACCCAATTGCAGGTGGCACGGGCCAAAGTACAGGAGGCCAAACCTGTATTTGCCGTTGTGGAACCTGCCAGTGTGCCGTTGCTGCCTTCGGGAACCAGCAAGAAGGTGATTCTTGTCGGATTTATTTTCCTGGCAGTGGCGGGCGCTTCCGCATGGATCTTGTTCGGACGTGAATTCTTTGAAAATCTGAAGGCAGGACTTAATGCTCCTCAGGAGGGGATGGAGAAGAAGTGATATAAAGATATTGACCTATAAAAACAGGGTGCATCTCTTTCGTAGGAGGTGCACCCTGTTTTTATAGGTCAATCTTCGGAAATGTTGCCCTGAACGTTACGATAGTCCGGTGTGCAGTTTTCGGTTTCTTTAATTTCACTGGCGAAAACCGGACAAACGCAGAATCAAAACAGCCTTTAATATAAACTTTGATTAAAGTCGAAATCCGTTTGATAGTCTTTCAATCTCGGATGTTTCTTGTCCTTGTCGGACAAAATAACCTTGTCGGCCGGAAGTCGCCAGTCTATGCCTAGATCGGGGTCGTCCCATGCGATTCCTCCTTCGCTTTGCGGAGCATAATAATGGTCACACTTGTATTGGAACAACACCTCGTCACTTAGTACCGCAAAGCCGTGTGCGAATCCGCGGGGGATAAAAAACTGCCGGTGATTCTCTCCGGTCAATTCTACAGCCACATGCTTTCCGAAAGTAGGAGAACCTTTCCGGATATCTACAGCCACATCCAGTACCGCTCCCTTGATCACACGCACCAGCTTGCTTTGTGTGAAAGGAGGTTTCTGGAAATGCAGGCCGCGTAATACACCGTAAGTAGAGAAACTCTCATTATCCTGTACAAATGTAGTCCTGCATACTTTTTCTTCAAATTCACGTCCTGAGAAGCTTTCAAAGAAATACCCTCTTGCATCATTAAAAATACGGGGTTCCAAAATGAAAACCCCGTCTATTGCTGTTTTTATAACTTCCATTATTCTAATCCCAGTTCTTTTATAACTTTCAGTAAATATTGTCCGTATTGGTTTTTAAGCATCGGCTGGGCCAGTTCCTGCATCTTTTCCGGAGTAATCCAGCCTTTTCTCAAAGCTATGCCCTCAAGGCATGCCACTTTCAGCCCCTGGCGCTTTTCAATGACTTCGATGTAGGTGCTTGCCTCGGCCAGCGAGTCGTGAGTACCGGTATCCAGCCATGCGAAACCTCTGCCCAATGTCTGTACTTTCAATTCCTTGTCCTGAAGAAATTGCTGGTTTACGGTGGTGATTTCCAGTTCTCCCCGTGCCGAAGGCTTGATATTCTTGGCTACTTCCACCACCTTGTTGGGATAGAAATAGAGTCCCACCACGGCATAGTTGGACTTAGGTTGGGCAGGTTTTTCTTCAATAGAGAGGCAGTTGCCTTCCTTGTCGAATTCCGCTACGCCATATCTTTCGGGGTCACTGACCCAATAACCGAATACCGTTGCTTTCTTGTCCTCTTCGGCAGCACGTACGGATTCTCTCAACATGGCGGACAGGCCGTTGCCGTGGAATATGTTATCACCCAGTACAAGGCAGACGGAATCATTTCCGATGAATTTCTCGCCGATGATGAAAGCCTGAGCCAGTCCGTCGGGCGAAGGCTGTTCCGCATATTCAAAGCGTACTCCGAAATCGCTTCCGTCTCCTAACAGTCTTTTGAAGCTCGGTAAGTCGTATGGGGTGGAGATAATGAGTATTTCCCGTATGCCGGCCAGCATAAGTACCGATATAGGATAATAAATCATGGGTTTGTCGAAGACAGGCAGCAGCTGTTTGGATACTCCTTTGGTAATAGGATAGAGGCGCGTGCCCGAACCTCCGGCTAGTACAATACCTTTCATATCTTTTTATTTTTTATATGTCCCTACGATTTGGATTAATAGGCGTTTTTCTCGCCCCGGAACATGTTGGTTACTGTTTTTATCATGATGCGGATGTCGAGCAGGAAAGTCCAGTTCTCAATATACCACAGGTCTCTTCTTACCCTGCCTTCCATTTGGGAAAGTTCTTTGGTTTCTCCCCGGTAGCCGGTGACTTGCGCCCATCCGGTAATTCCGGGTTTGACAAGGTGGCGCATCATGTATTTGTTAATCAGTTGGGAATATTCCTCTGTATGTTTCAGCATATGGGGTCTGGGACCTACAATGGACATCTCTCCTTTGAATACATTAATGAATTGCGGCAGTTCGTCCAGATTGCTTTTGCGCAGGAAGTTGCCGAACTTGGTCTTGCGGGGATCATTCTTGGTAGCCTGCAATGAATCGGACAATGCGTTCACTTTCATGGAACGGAACTTATAGCATTTAAAGATTTTCCCGTTTTCCCCGTTTCTCTCCTGTTTGAAGAATATGGGACCAGGTGAGGTAATTTTAATAATAAGACCTACAATCAGGTATATAAATGGAAAAATTGTAAGTAAAAACAGAGAGGAAAATGTCAAATCAAATAACCGTTTTGCCAGTCTGTTTACCGGGTTCTGCAACGGCTCGGTACGGATGGACAATACAGGAACTTCACCCAATAATTCCAGTTGCAGCTGACGCTTTATGTAATTACGTACATGAGGTACGCTATAGAAGCGGATCAGATTGTTCTCGCAATAGTTCATGATGGCCAGAATATCATCCTTTCTGCTGGATGGCAGACCACAGTACAGTTCGTGCACGGTGTTATGGGATAACCATTCAAATAATTGGTTTACAGGACCTTTAAAGGGAATTCCTTCGGGGTAATTAGAGTCCTTCTCATCATAGAAAATGCCTAAAACCCTGTATCCGTAAGTCAAATCGTTCAACGTATGGTACAGCTCCACCATATTGTCCCCGTCGCCTATCAGTACAGTGGTGTGCAGGTTCCTGCCACTGCGGCGGAACATTTTCACAAAGAACCGCAATGTCAGTCGCCATCCTATAGCTAAAGGTATGAAAGACAGATAGAAAGCAAGCAGATAGATGCGTGAGAAGTTATCTACCTTAATAATGGCCAGCACCGTGAGGAAGATGACTACATGCAAGCTGATTGTTCCTAACAGGCGGCCTACAATCTGTTCCGGACGCACTATGCGGTTGTGCAGTATGACCCCAAAGATGGATATGCAGGGAATATAGCACAGGTTGGAAGTCAGCAGGTAGGTTTTCAATGAAATATGGGCTATGGCCTGTGAATCTATTCCTTTCAGAATAAAAAACACAAGTATCATAGAAAGGTTCAACAAGGCAAAATCACCTAATATCGCTACTAGTTTAATTATATCAGAGTTTTCAGTTGTCGGTTGTTTCATGACAAAAAAAATGTTAGTCGTATGCAAATATAGGACATATAAATTAAAACGCAATACTTTTTTTAAAAAATAATACTTATCTTTGCGGTCATACAACGTAAAAAATGAATCATATGAACATCAAGAATAATCACCTCGTTATAATGGCCGGAGGTGTTGGAAGCCGTTTCTGGCCGATGAGTACTCCTGATTATCCTAAGCAATTTATTGATGTACTGGGTTGCGGCCGTACATTGATCCAACTTACGGCTGACCGTTTTCAGGGGATCTGTCCTCCGGAAAATATTTGGGTGGTGACATCAGAGAAGTATGCGGATACTGTAAAGGAGCAGTTGCCCGATATTGCTGATGATCATATCCTGCGTGAGCCTTGCCGTCGCAATACGGCTCCTTGTATAGCATACGTCAGTTGGAAAATAAAGGCACGTAATCCTAAGGCCAATATGGTGGTGACCCCCAGCGACCACATTGTGATGAATATCGCGGAGTTTCAGCGGGTGATTAATTCGGCGATGAATTTTACGGCCGATTCGGACGCTATCCTTACCCTGGGCATGAAACCTACCCGTCCTGAGACGGGCTACGGTTACATTGAAGCTGATCTCAGTGTACCTTCTACCGCCAATAAGGAGGTATTCCGGGTGTATTCTTTTAAAGAGAAACCCGATCTGGAAACAGCCCGGCGCTATATTCAAAAAAATAATTTCTTCTGGAATGCCGGTATTTTTGTGTGGAATGTAAATACGGTGGTGAACGCCCTGCGCGTATATCAGCCTGCCATTTCGAAGGTGTTCGAGCGTTTGCTTCCTTATTATTATACGGACAAGGAGCAGGAAATGATTGACCGGAATTTTCCTTTGTGCGAGAACATTTCGGTGGATTATGCCATTATGGAGAAGGCGGATGAGATTTTTGTCCTTCCTGCCAGCTTTGGGTGGAGTGATCTGGGTACTTGGGGATCATTGCACGAGAATTTGCCGAAAGATGCCCATAATAATACGCAGATAGGTGAGAATATAAAGTTGTATGAAACCCGTAACTGTGTGATTCACACTACACAGGAAAAGAGGGTGGTGGTACAGGGACTGGACGGATATATCGTTGCTGAGAAGAATAACACATTGCTGATCTGCCGGTTGAGCGAGGAACAGCGCATCAAAGAATTTTCGGCGGAGTAAATATTCTTTCTTGTATATATTTTATTTCTGCATACATGGAGTGTATGCTGTCTGTCATCTGCCGTTCTGTTGGGTCATTCCACCCTTTGCCATGCCGAAAGGCAGATAGTAGTAGATAGCTATGTGATATGAAATAACCAAGAGGGCTTGCATAAGGCCATTTACAATAAACGAAATGAAAAAAGTAGCTTTAATTTCAGGTATTACAGGTCAGGACGGTTCATTCCTGGCAGAGTTTTTGATTGAAAAGGGATATGAGGTTCACGGTATTCTGCGCCGTTCTTCTTCATTCAATACCGGTCGTATCGAACATCTTTATCTGGACGAGTGGGTTCGTGATATGCAAAAGACCCGTCTGGTGAATCTGCATTGGGGGGATATGACCGACAGTAGTTCGCTGATACGTATCATTCAGGCTGTACAGCCCGATGAAATCTATAATCTGGCTGCTCAGAGCCATGTGAAAGTAAGTTTCGATGTACCCGAGTACACTGCGGAAGCGGATGCGGTAGGCACGCTGCGTATGTTGGAAGCGGTCCGTATTCTGGGCCTGGAAAAGAAGACCAAGATTTATCAGGCATCGACTTCCGAATTGTTCGGACTGGTACAGGAAGTGCCTCAGAAGGAAACGACTCCCTTCTATCCCCGTTCTCCGTATGGGGTGGCCAAGCAGTATGGTTTCTGGATTACCAAGAACTATCGTGAAAGTTACGGTATGTTTGCCGTGAACGGCATCCTGTTCAACCATGAGAGTGAACGCCGTGGTGAAAATTTCGTAACACGCAAGATTACTTTGGCTGCCGCACGTATAGCCCAGGGATATCAGGACAAGCTGTATCTGGGAAATCTGGATTCTTTGCGCGACTGGGGCTATGCCAAGGATTATGTGGAGTGTATGTGGATGATTCTTCAGCATGATACTCCCGAAGATTTTGTCATTGCGACCGGCGAATACCATACGGTGCGCGAGTTCTGTACCTTGGCTTTCAAGGAAGTGGGCATTGAATTGCGCTGGGAAGGCAAAGGGGTGGATGAAAGAGGTATCGATGTGGCGACGGGCAAGGAACTGGTTGCCGTCGATCCTAAGTATTTCCGTCCCGCCGAAGTGGAGCAGTTGTTGGGTGATCCCACTAAAGCCAAAACGTTGCTGGGCTGGAATCCCCGTAAGACTTCTTTCCCCGAACTGGTGAAAATCATGGTGAAGCATGATATGAAGTTCGTGAAGAAACTGTATTTAAAGGCTCAAATAGCAGAATAATGGAAAAAACAGCCAAGATATATGTAGCAGGCCACCACGGACTGGTGGGGTCTGCTATATGGAATAATTTGCAGCAAAAGGGATATACCAATCTGGTAGGCCGTTCTCACAAAGAACTGGATTTGCTGGACGGGCAGGCTGTGAAGAAGTTTTTTGATGAAGAGCAGCCCCAGTATGTCATTCTGGCAGCGGCACATGTGGGAGGCATCATGGCGAACAGTCTTTACCGTGCCGATTTTATTTATCAGAACTTGCAGATTCAGCAGAATGTGATAGGGGAGAGTTTCCGCCATGATGTAAAGAAACTCTTGTTTTTGGGAAGCACTTGCATTTATCCTCGTGATGCCGTACAACCCATGAAGGAAGATGTGTTACTGACTTCTCCCTTGGAATATACCAACGAACCGTATGCTATTGCGAAGATTGCCGGGTTGAAGATGTGCGAAAGCTTTAACTTGCAATATGGAACCAATTACATAGCCGTGATGCCTACGAACCTTTACGGTCCCAATGATAATTTCCATTTGGAGAACAGCCATGTGCTGCCTGCCATGATTCGTAAGATTCATTTGGGAAAATGCCTGAATGAGGGGAACTGGGATGCGGTGCGTAAAGATATGAATCTTCGTCCCGTAGAGGGGATAGACGGTTCGCATACGGATGAGGAGATTCTCTCCATTCTGAAAAAGTATGGCATAACCGGGCAGGAAGTAACTTTGTGGGGAACAGGCAAGCCGTTGCGTGAGTTCTTATGGAGTGAGGAGATGGCTGATGCCAGTGTCTATATCATGGAGCATGTGGATTTTAAGGATACCTATGCTGCCGGCTCCAAGGATATCCGCAACTGTCATATCAATATCGGTACGGGGAAAGAAATCACCATTGCCCAACTGGCGGACAAGATTGTCAAGGAAGTGGGTTATCAGGGCAAACTGACTTTTGACGCTACGAAACCGGACGGCACTATGCGTAAGCTGACGGATGTAAGCAAATTGCACCGGCTGGGCTGGCAGCATAAGATTGATATAGAAGAAGGGGTACACAGAATGTACCAATGGTACTTGTCTAAAGGATGAAGATGTAAGATTATAGATCTTGCGGGCATAAGATTATAAATCTTTCACATGCAAGATTATAGATCTTTCAAGCATGACATATAAAAATTTCCGGCATAACTTTCAAGAAGCTATGCCGGAAACTGCCCTAAAAACTATGTAGATAGATTGTAAAAATCTTCTGCCGTTTTCTTTATTCTTTCGGGAAGCACTTTTTATTTTACCGCTTTCAGTGCGGCCTCATAATTCGGTTCCTGGGTTATTTCGGGAACAAGTTCGGTATAAACCACTTTTCCTTCCGGGTCAATCACTACAACCGAGCGTGCCAATAATCCAGCCAAAGGACCATCAGTCATCAATACACCATATTTTTCAGCGAAATCGGAAGTATAGCGATAATCAGACAAAGGAATAACGTTGGTGATGCCTTCAGTAGTGCAGAAGCGTCCCTGGGCGAATGGCAGGTCTTTAGAGATTGCCAACACCACCGTATTGGGCTGGTTTGCAGCCAGCTGGTTGAACTTGCGTACGGAAGTAGCGCACACGCCGGTATCCATACTGGGGAAAATGTTCAGAATCAGATATTTGCCCTTCCCGTCTTTTAATGTATAATTGCTCAAATCTCCTTTTACCAATGTAAATTCCGGAGCTGAAGTTCCTGCTTTCACAAATTCTCCGGCTAGTGTTACCGGTGTTCCTTTAAATGCTGTTTTTGCCATAATTTTATTATATTTTAGTTCGATACTGTAATGATAACAAATTTAAATGGAAAAAAGTTCATTCTTTTTTATTTTCTTCCTTTATAAATCAGGAAACCTACTATTAAAACGCCGATAGCTATAAAGCAATATCCTAACTCGTGGCTGTATTCGGTGACGGTACTCAATAACTGCTCTTCGGGAACCACTGATTGCAGATAGTAACCGATGGCTGCCAGGATGGCATTCCAGATACCTGCTCCCAGCGTTGTGTACAGCAGGAAAGTGGATAATTTCATCTTGGCCAGACCGGCAGGAATGGAGATAAGCTGGCGGACGGCAGGAATAAGACGTCCGATAAAGGTGGAGAGTGCCCCATGCTTGTCAAAGTAGTGTTCCGCGTTCTGAACCTTGGCTTCATCAATCAGGCACATGTGCCCGAAGCGGCTGTTCGCAAATTTATAAACCAGCGGACGGCCTACGAAATAGGCTATATAATAATTGATGATGGCTCCTATATTGGCTCCGATGGTCGCAAATATAACTACCAGAAATACATTCAGGTCACTGTTTCCTCCGGCAGCCTTATAGGCGGCGGGCGGCACTACCACTTCCGAGGGGAAAGGGATAAAAGAGCTTTCGATGGCCATTAATAACGTTATTGTCCAATAATTCAAGTGGTCCAGACACCACTGGATAAATGCAACTGATTCCATAAAATTATTATAAATATTTGTTTAAGTTAATCTTGCCTGTGCTGACATCTTCTTTAATGGCACGCAGCGCTTCATTGAAGTAGGTGTCGGTCATCAGTATGGTATCGCCGGTTCCCATGGTGGCGTACATATCCGGAATTTCTTTTCTGATTTTAGCCAGATAGTGCATGAACGAAGCGGATTCCTGCTGGTGGTAATAACCGTAAGCCAGAAAAAAGTAAGTGGCATCGGCATCCTCCGGAAATTCTTTGTTTATTAGTTCGAAGTACTGGTTGGCATATTCAAAATTATGTTCGTCAAAATATAGAGAGCCGATTTTGAACAGCACATCAAACCGTTCCTCCTTCGGAGTAAACTCCAATGCACGTGTGAATTGATGTTCCGCATTGCGGAGGTTGTTTTCTTGTTCCTCTTCGCTGATATCGCTTTTTTGAGCTTCTATTGTAAAGAAGCGTCCGGCTGCGATACGTATTTCGGCATCATGTTCGTTCAGCTCCAATGCTTGGTTGATATATTTGTATCCGTTTTCGGTATGCCCCAGATAGGCATGACAGAGCGCCGTGTCAGAATATAACTCGGCCAATTCGTAGTCGGTCAGGCCCGATTTCCGGTTTATCAGCTTTTCTATATAGCTGATGGCCGAAGCATGATCCCGCATCTCCAGATAGATTTGTGCCAGTGCCAGATAGGCTTTCGTCTTGTTCTTGCTCACATTGGCCAGACGGAGATAGTAGTCGCAGGATTCCTTTAAATTGCCTGCCTGGTGGTAACCAAATGCTTTCAAAGTCAATGAATCTGTATTTTCATCATCAATGGCTAATGCGAAATCCAAGGCTTCGTTCGCCTCTTCGTATTGGCATTGTTGCAGATGGCATTTCCCCAGTTCGTTCCAATGCTCGATGGAATAGGGATACTCGTTCAGGGTCATGTTCAGGTAGGGGATGGCCAAGTCGGGCTTGTTGAACGTGCTGTAATAATCGCACAGCACATCGCGGAGGCGTTGGTTGGTTTTGGGCAGGGTTTGCATGTCGGAATGAGCAAACAGGCAGTCTACCCATTGTCCGGCATATTCTTCCTGATTGGCGTTGGTATAGTCCTGGATGATATCCAGCAGCGTATCCACTTCGTACTCCTCGTCCATGACCAGTTGTTTGAATATCTCCTCGGCCTCTTCTATGCGGTCCTCCTCCATCAGCATGTCAGCTTGCAGGAACCTGCATTCACGGTCGGTGCTGTTGGCGATGAGTTGCGCTACCACTTTGGCTTCTTCCTTTTTGTTTTGCAGCATCAGGGAGCGTATCCGGAAAACCAGGGCGTCTGTGTTTTCGGGATGTAATTGGAGAGTGAGGTCTATGGCCTTGTCTGCGTCTTTATGTCTTCCTTTTGAGGCGTAATATTCGGCGATATCGATCAATTCATCAGCTTCAAAATAAGCGGGGGTATGGCTTTCCACCATACCCTCGTATTTTGCCAATGCTTCTTTAAATTCCGGGTCTTCAAAGTAAGAAGACATGTCGTAGTTCATAAGCTTGTTTTTATTTATTGATTTTGCTCCAGGTATCTTTTAAAGATACGGTGCGGTTGAACACCAGATGTTCCGGTGTAGAGTCTTTGTCTACATTGAAATAACCGATGCGCTGGAACTGCAAGTAATCCAGCGGTTTGGCATCGGCCAGATATTTCTCTACATAGCAGTTGGTTAATACATTCAACGAATCGGGGTTGATCATTTCTTTCATGGCTTCCAGTGCGTCGCAGTTCTTTGCTTCGCGGATGGCGGCCATCTCATCACGCGGGTTCTCCACTTTCCACAGGCGGTCGTACAGGCGTACTTCGGCAGGCAGACAGTGTGCGCAGCTTACCCAGTGGATGGTACCTTTGATTTTGCGGTTGCTGCCCGGCATACCTGTTTTGCTGTCGGGATCGTATTCGCAGTATACCTCCACCACGTTGCCGTTGTCGTCTTTCTTGCAGCCTGTGCATTTCACGATGTATCCGCTTTTCAGACGCACTTCCTGTCCCGGAGTCATACGGAAATATTTCTTCGGGGCGTCTTCCATGAAGTCGTCGCGTTCTATCCACAGTTCGCGGCTGAATTCGATGGTGTGTGTGCCTGCCGACGGATCTTCCGGGTTGTTGACAGCTTCCATTTCCTCCACCTGTCCTTCGGGATAGTTGGTAATGATCAGTTTCACCGGATTGATGACTGCCGATACACGGGTGGCACGGCTGTTCAAGTCTTCGCGGACAGCACTTTCCAGCAGGGCGAAGTCATTCAGGGCATCGTAAGTGGTATAACCTATCTTGTCTACAAATTTGCGGATGGACTCAGGCGAGTAGCCGCGACGGCGGAAACCGCAGAGAGTCGGCATACGGGGGTCGTCCCAACCGTTTACCAGATGTTCTTTTACCAGAATCAGCAGGTTACGCTTGCTCATCAAGGTGTAGTTCAGGTTCAGTTTGTTGAACTCATACTGATGAGGACGGTTGTCGTCCAGATCTTTACCCTCTTTTACCCAGTCCACGAACAGGTCGTACAACGGACGGTGGGGTACGAACTCCAAGGTACACAGCGAATGGGTCACTCCTTCAAAATAGTCGCTCTGTCCGTGTGCGAAG
>ENA-UABZ01000248-UABZ01000248.1-human-gut-metagenome-genome-assembly--contig:-NODE-248-length-18120-cov-4.879491_pt1 | contig 18120 bp, 16 predicted proteins | sample MGYA00243877_ERZ654221 | MGnify/ENA primary metagenome ERZ654221 (study PRJEB26926, sample SAMN06165159) | human gut metagenome | biome: ENVO:00009003; feature: ENVO:2100002; material: ENVO:00002003...
GCCGGTTCTTACCATTCAGGGAGACAAGCTGGACGCCTATACCAAAACCCGGGGAATGAAGTCTGCTTTTAAAGCCATGTGCAAAGCACTTGATAAAGATCTCTCCGGAAGACTCTCTGCACTCCATACTCAGGGACTGCTCAAAGCCGGTATTGCATATACACAGATGGATCCTGATACATTGGAATTTTTTAAAGAAGAAATGAAAAAACGATACCCGGATCTGGAATTGTTTCAGCTTCCACTTACAATGAGTATCGGATGTCACACCGGTCCCGGTGCACTTGGAATCGGGCTGGTACGAGTCCATAAATAACACAGGCGGGAAAAGCTGAATTTCTTTTCCCGCCCATTTTTTATCTCGGCTTCGCATTCGGATAGATTCGATCCATTCTTTCATCATCAAAATGCTCATCAATCACTTTTTCCCATCCGCTCTCTGCCGGCTTTCCATTGGCACGCATATCATAGCGCACCAGCGCCGCCATAGATACCAGAATATTCACTGCCATAAACACAACCAAAATCCAGGTCAGCACATATCCCCAGAACATCGGAATCTTTTCAATCCATCCTGCAAATTTCGGATACAATACCTTGATCCAGATCACCGCTGCGATCCCCCAGAAAAAGCAGTACAACAGATTGATACGCCCACCCAGGTTAAACGGAATCTTACTGTAGTCCCAGAATACTTTTCCAAACACAATCTCTGTAAATACACTGCAGACATATTCATATGCTCCGCCTAAAAATGTACCTACAATAAAAATATGCCGGTCCGGCTTTTCTCTGTCCTTGTATAAAAGTGCCGTTGCAATAGCAATCGCCAGCCCCCATACAATACTGAACGGTCCCCATACAAGGCTGCTCCTGCTCATCCATACTCCGGCTGTCAGACGACAGAAGATCGTCTCTGTAAAGTCTCCAAGCACTGCTCCGATCAAAAACAGCCAGAATAGTTTATAAAACCCGCACCCTTCTGCAAAGTTCCCTTCTTTTTCTGTCTGCTCTGTCTTTTCCATGATCACAGGATATGCCTTCGCCATTCGTTTTTCTACATGACCCACGATCATTAATGCAAATTTCTGCGTCCATACTGCTACTTTCTTATTCCACCGGATTGCAGTCGGCATCTCTTTCCGGATATGAAATACTGCTGCCAGCGATGCAGAAATATCCAGAGCCATTCCTGCTAGCAAAATCCAGAGCAGAATCTCCCGGATCAGCGTCGGAATCATGTGATATACTATCAGAAAAAAAGCATCTCCATACCGTACAGCCACAAATCCGAGCACTGCCCATAATACAGAATACTGCAGGCAGATGTATCCGTCAAAATTCCATTTCTTGTTCGAATAGTCCCACCATTTGTGCTGATTTAAGCGCTCCAGGATTTTTCCTGCCATCCACTCTATGATCGTTGCAAGCACTCCACAGCCGATCAGCTGAAAGACAGGCTCTGCCATCAGTTCTTCCATCGTGACTGTCATAAATACTGCTGCGATTCCATACACCAGACAGAACGGACCTGTCGAAAATCCACGGTTTACAAACTTTTTCTTTTTCACTGTGCCGACAATCGTTTCGACCACCCATCCCAGAAAAGAGTAGATCAAAAGCAGCCATACCAACTCCATCATTGAATAGTTCATCTATGTTTCTCCACTTATCTTTCGTATTTTATTACTACATTTACTCTTCGATTTTTTTCAAAATCTCACCAATATCTCCGAATTCTTCCGGCAGATCTGATTTTTGATAATAATCAATTGACACGATCTTACCGGGAAGCTCCTGTTTGTACGGCCCTGCCTGAACCAGCACTTTATCTCCCACTTCCAGATGTTCATCCTCTGTCAGATACGGATGCTTCTCTCCTTTTTCATGAAAGACCACGCTGCAGATAATCTGTTCTCCCTGACGTCTTCCACGACGGTAAATATACGGATTCAGAATATCTTCATAACTCTCATAAAACCGGATATATCCTGCAATCTCCCGAATAAATGCATCCCATCCCTCCGGAAGCCCTCTCCGGTTGTACGTCCCTGTCACCACCCGGCTGGCGCTTGCCCCGCACTCCAGACAAAGTTTAAACTCTGCACTCTCTGATTCTTTTGGACCGGATGCGCTTTCCAGTTTCCCAAGATATTCCATACACTTATCCATCAGCTCCGGAATCTCATCCCGCATATGATATTCTTTGGTCAACTCCCGCCCCGGAGCAATCACCTGACGGATCGTCAGGGTTTCCTCATACCGATCCAGGATCATTTCTTCTTTATAATCCCAGTTGACTGTCTCATTTTCTGTTCCTTCTTCATTTTTCTGGATAAAACGGACATTCCTCTGATATTCCAGAGTAATCTTATTGATCTGTCCCGGTATGGAAGTGGGAACGATCTCGTCCATGATTTTTAAAAACTCTTTCCAGTTTTCCGGATACACACCGCGTCCCACAGACTTTTTTTCTTTCTCTCCCTGCTCGCAATATGCTACTTCCCAGTTTTCTGTATCCTCATCGGGAAGTACGTCTTTTGGCATATAAATATCTTTCCACGCTTCCATATGTAAGTCTTCGATTCGCAAAAGCCATTCTTCCCCATGTTCTGCAGTTAAAGAATACGCACATTCAAAAAACGGATAGGATACGCTCTCGATCACTGCATCCAGTCTGCAGTCCTTCCCGGTCCGAATTTCTATCAATGTTTTATTTTCACCTTTTCTGGTCGAAAATCGAATATAATTCAGCATCGCACCAATGTTCTCCTTTGCTGTCATTTCCGGCTTTCATGTTGCCGGATTTCACCATTATACCACAAAAAGACCAGAGATGAACTCTTTTACAAAGAATTCATCTCTGGCTTTTGTATCAGACTTTTATTCCATATAACCGCCCTTCATCGGAGACACGGCTTTTTCCGCAAACTGCTTTAAAACACCCTTTGTATATTTATTTTTCCTTGGCTGCCAGCGGCTTTTTCTTTCTTTTAAGATTGCTTCCATTTCTTCCTCTGATTTTCTCTCACCATTTACTCCCACGATTCGAAGAACCCTGTTTGAAATGCTGATCTCGATCAGATCATTTTCTTCCACCAGGGCAATCGGTCCGCCCTGTGCTGCTTCCGGAGAAATATGTCCGATCGCAGGACCTTTGGATGCTCCGGAAAATCTTCCGTCCGTCAGAAGCGCAATGCTTGCACCAAGCGTTGCATCTGATGCAATTGCTTCTGTCGTGTAGAACATTTCCGGCATTCCGCTTCCTTTTGGACCTTCATAACGGATGATCACCGCGTCACCCGGCTGAATCTCATGTGTCAGTACTGCATGGATCGCATCTTCCTCACAATCAAACGGTCTTGCCCGAAGAACTGCTTCAAACATCTCTTTTGGCACTACCGTGTGTTTTACAACTGCTCCGTCCGGTGCCAGATTTCCTTTGAGGATCGCAATGCTTCCATCTGTTCCGAATGGTCTGTCAAACGGCCGGATCACATCTTCTCTCTTTAAATTCCACTGATCCAGGTAACTCTGGCATTTATCGTAGAATCCATTTTTCTTCAGCTCTTCCAGGTTTTCTCCCAGTGTTTTTCCTGTCACTGTCATAACATCCAGATGCAGCATATCCTTAATCTCTTCCATGATCGTCGGAACTCCTCCTGCATAATAGAAGAACTGTGCCGGCCATTCTCCTGCCGGACGGATGTTGAGTAGATAGTGTGCGCCTCTGTGCAGACGGTCAAATGTATCTCCGTCAATCTCAATTCCAAATTCCCTGGCAATTGCCGGAATATGTAACAGAGAATTGGTAGAACCGGAAATTGCCGCATGTACCATGATTGCATTTTCGAAGGACTTCATCGTTACGATCTTGTCCGGAGTCAGGTTATGCTCTGCCAGCCAGACTGCCTGTTTTCCGGCTTTTTTTGCAAACTCTCTTAAGTCCTTGCTGGTTGCCGGCATCAAAGCACTTCCCGGGAGCATCAGTCCCAGCGCTTCTGCCATTACCTGCATTGTAGATGCTGTTCCCATGAACGAACATGCTCCGCAGGATGGACATGCATTATGTTTGTAAAATTCCATCTTTTCTTTTGTGATCTCTCCACGTTCACACATTGCATTGTACTTTCCGATCTGCTCCAGTGTAAGAAGATCCGGACCTGCATCCATCACACCGCCTGTCACGATAATAGACGGAATATTTCTTCTTGATCAGAAAGCATAAAAAAAGACAGTCATTCCTGTTCTTTTGGGAATGACTGTCTTTTTCATCAGTCTTTAATGATCAGTGCCATGAACACAAGATCTGTATCACCGGTATTGGTCAGTGCATGTCCGCATCCATCCGGTGTAAATGTCACATCACCGGCTTTTACCGGGCGGATTCTTCCATTGTCGTCATAATTGCCCTCTCCGGTCAGGATGTAATACGTCTCACTTTCTCCATGATGTTCATGGTAACCAAGGGAACATCCCGGCTCCAGAGTCACTTCCGCGTAAAGCCCGCACTTTCCATTCAGCTCTTTTTCTCCGAGAATATGCTTGATCAGCACATGCCCCTTTCCACCGCACATTGCTTCCATTCTTTCTGTGTTCATTCTTATCACCTCGTTTGGATTTTCTTCTGTTATTATACTGCATTACTCGTCAAATTCCAAGATTACAAAATCAAAGCGTGACGTTTTTCTCGTATCCACAACGGTTCCTGTCGTTGTCTTTAAACGCTCCGCATTCTTAAAATTTTTACTGATACCCAGAGCATGTTCCAGCACATAATAATAGGAGGACGGAAGTACGCACTCTGTCACCTCATATGTCTCTCCCGGCTGAAATGATTCTACATGCTCCGTTGTAAAGTCCATTCTTCTCATCTATAAGCCTCGCTCTTATTGTTTATATAAATGATTTCTGTGATTCCATAAAAAGCATCCGCCGCCAAAAAGCCCAAAGACCAGTCCTGCATAGATTCCGGCACAGATCAGATCACTCAGCCTGCATATCACGTTCATATGTTTGATGATACAGACCAGAATTCCTGCCATCGTAATTCCAATTGTCCAGATCAGCATTGCAGAAGTCAGAAATACTGCCATTCTGGAATTTTCTTCCATGTATTTTGTGATCAGTTTCCATAATCTTGTATACATATTGATTCCTCACAATCTTTTTCTCATGTTCTTATCCAACATTTATTGTAAGGATGTTATGTTAAATCTATACCGGGTTCTGACAAAATTTTTTGTTAAACTGATCCGTTCATTCCCTTCCCAGTATTTTTTCCGTAATCTTTGCCGGCGTACTCACAATCCAGTCAGCGCCTGCATCTTCAAGCTCCGCTCTGTCACCATAGCCATACAAGACTCCCAATGCAGATACTTTGCATGCCTTTGCTCCCAAGATGTCATGTTCTCTGTCACCGACCATCAGCACCGACTGCCTGTCTTCTACTTTACAGTTTTTCAGCACATACTCAATGACTTCTGCCTTTTTCGTACGGCTTCCGTCCATATTTGCGCCTCCGATAAACTCAAAATATGGCGCGATCTTAAAATGCTCTGCAATCTTCCTTGCATATTTCTCCGGCTTGGATGTCGCAACTGCCAGACGGATTCCCGCACTTTTTAACTGTTCCAGTACTTCCGGGATGCCATCATAAACAGAATTTTCAAGCATCCCTTTTTCTTCGTAATATTCCCGGTAAAATTCTACCATCTGATGCCCTTTTTCATCTGAAAACCCACAGAATTTTGCAAACTGCTGTGCAAGTGGCGGTCCCACGAAGCATTTAAGCTCTTCCAGATTTTCTACGCCCCTGCCGATTTTTTTTAATGCATACTGGACACTGTTCATGATTCCGAGACCAGAATCTGTCAACGTTCCGTCCAGATCAAACAGGACAAGTTCATACTGATATGCCATGTTCTCCTCCTTCTAAAAGCTGCGGATCTTGTCTGCATCTTCATCCTGTGTATTCTCTATTTTTTTGATCACTACATAATAACCGAACTCATCATTTACTTTGACAAATACCCGATCTCCGACTTTGTGTCCCAAAAGGGCTTTACCGATCGGTGATTCAATGCTGATCAGTCCGTTCAGGGAGCTTCCTCTCACTGAAGTTACGATCCGGTACGTCTCCAGCTCGTCATCATCCTCACAGTATACCTGAACGGTATTGTTTAATCCAACTTCATCTGCACCGGAATGGTCCTCTACAATAACTGCAGTCTTTAACATTCTCTCCAGATAACGGATCCGGCTTTCATTTCTGTTCTTCTCTTTTTTCGCCGCATGGTATTCAAAATTTTCGCTCAGATCTCCGTGAGAGCGTGCCTCTTTGACCGCTTCAATGAGTTCTTTACGCTCTACCAGCTTTCTATGTTCAATTTCCTGCTGAATCTTTTTGACATCACTTTGGGTCAGTTTCTCTCTCATAATATGCCTTTCTTACAAAGCAGGCAGAAGCCCGAAAAAATTCCAAACCTCTGCCTGCTGTATCTTTCCTGTATTTCTATTCCTGTTGAAATAACCTGTTCTCTGCGATTATTTTACAAGCAGAGATTTTCCTGTCATTTCTTTTGGCTGCTCCATTCCCATCAGCTCGATCAGTGTCGGAGCGATGTCTGCCAGGCATCCGCCTTCTCTCAGTTTGTAAGCCGGGTCTGCATTCACAAGAATAAATGGTACCGGATTTGTTGTATGTGCTGTAAACGGCTCGCCTGTTGTCTCGTCGATCAGCTGTTCTGCATTTCCATGATCTGCACAGATGAACATCTGTCCATCCACTTCTTTCAGTGCATCCACTGCTTTTCCTACACACTCATCCACTGCTTCGATCGCTTTGATCGCTGCATCTTCTACTCCGGTATGTCCGACCATATCCGGATTTGCAAAATTGATAATGATCACATCATATTTGTCAGATTTGATCGCATCTACCAGCTTATCGCATACTTCATATGCACTCATCTCCGGTTTCAGATCGTAAGTTGCCACTTTTGGAGATTTGACAAGGATTCTGTCTTCTCCCTTGTTTGGTTCTTCTACTCCACCGTTGAAGAAGAATGTTACATGTGCATATTTTTCAGTCTCTGCAATACGAGCCTGTGTCATGTTGTGTGCTGCCAGAAATTCACCGAATGTATTTGTGATTTCTTCTTTTACAAATGCTACCTGCTTATTCTGGATCGTCACATCATACTCTGTAAAGCATACAAATGTTGTCTTGACTCTCTCTCCTCTGTCAAATCCTTCAAAGTTATCATCACAGAATGTTCTTGTGATTTCTCTTGCACGGTCTGGGCGGAAGTTGAAGAAGATCACAGAATCTCCATCTTTTACAGTTGCCACCGGTGCACCGTCTTTTACGATTACCATTGGTTCTACGAACTCATCTGTCTTATCTGCATCGTAAGAAGCCTGGATCCCTGCTGTCGCAGATTCTGCCTGTACGCCTTCTCCTTTTACCAGTGCATTGTAAGCTCTCTCCACACGATCCCAGCGGTTATCTCTGTCCATTGCATAGTAACGTCCGCTGACAGATGCCACTTCTCCGACGCCGATCTCTTTCATTTTTGCTTCCAGAGCTTCTACATAATCTTTTCCGGATGCCGGCGGAGTGTCACGTCCGTCCAGGAAACAGTGTACATACACTTTTTCTACACCCTGTCTCTTTGCAAGCTCCAGAAGTCCGTAAATATGTCCGTTATGGCTGTGTACACCACCGTCAGAAACCAGTCCCATCATATGAAGAGCTGTATTGTTCTCTTTTGCATTTTTGCATGCTGCAAGCAGCGCCTGATTCTCAAAGAAATCTCCGTCTTCGATTGCTTTTGTGATCTTTGTCAGTTCCTGGTAAATGATGCGTCCTGCTCCCATGTTCAGATGTCCTACCTCAGAGTTTCCCATCTGACCTTCCGGAAGTCCGACTGCCATTCCACTTGCATTTCCTTTTACAAACGGATACTCTGCCATCAGTTTATCCATGACCGGAGTCTTTCCTTCTGCCACAGCATTTCCTTTTGTTGTATCATTCAGTCCATATCCATCTAAGATCATCAATACGGTTGGTTTTTTACTCATGTCCATATCTCCTTTTACTTTATCTGTGAATTTGTAATTCCTGTATGGAATTTGCCTCTTTCATTCCGTAGACTATTGTAACCGTTTTTCCCTGATTTTGCAAATATCTTTCTTATGAATTTGCAAACTCATCAATATCCATTTCATCCTTCTGCCTGATTTCATCCAGAACCCAGTGTCCGTTCAGGTGAATAAATTTCCAGTATTCATAGAACGCTTCATTTTTCCTGCTTCCGCGTATCATCCTTCCCGTCTTTTCATCCACCACATAATCGATCATTTTGCCGTGGATCAAATACCAGATATAATCCTGATCTTTCCCCAGATCGTCAAATGTATGTACCGGCACCGCACTTAAAAGCCGTTCATTTTTCTGCACCGGAACTTCATTTCGAACCTGCATCCACCCCAGCTTCATTACAAAATCATCGTAACATTTCTGACTCATATAGTCCTTCGCATAATCCGGATCCTGACGCTTCCAGCATTCCTGGATCACAAAATATGCATTCTTCACCTGCTCCTGGATCTCATTGATATCCCAGTTGTCCCCAAACTGCTGATACTGCCTCATCTCCCGGTAGCTTTTGGAAGATGCCTTTCTGGATTTGACAAAAAACAGTACGACTCCCGCATTCGCCATCAGGAAAAATCCCCCAAACATGACAACACTGCTTACCGGACTGGAACTTCTGCCGGTACGGTTGGAATGCGAACTGTAATAACTGCCGCCTCCGGAACTAAAGCCTCCTCCGCCTCCGGAAGAACCGCCGCTGGCTCCTCCTGCTCTTGCCTCTGCTCTCATGGGACTGCATATGCACAGAAACATCAGAGCCAGAAACAGAAGTACCTTTTTCTCTTTCATACGCATGGATAACCACCCTCTCTTTTCACTCACGCTTCCTTTGGATCATATGATTTGATTATACCATTTGAAAGCTGTACCGTCATTTATTTTCTGATTTTTGAGGGAAATATTTTATCCTTTATTTTTCTGTCAGCTCCATATTCCAGAATATTACATTCATAAGGATCACAACCACGATCACAACTGCAATCGATACCCAGAATCCCATATCGAGTCCCATAAACTTCGTTGTTCCAAATAATTTTATCCAAAGATTTGTCCAGTTCATCCTTCATTCCTCCTTTTACAGCAATTCTCCATAATGACGCACATATGCTTTTTTCAAACTTGTTGCCAGCACCATATAAAGCAGGATGCACGGAATCAGATACGCAAAATATGCCGTCGGCAGTGCCACAAATCCCAACATTCTACCAAATGTAGTAAATGGAATGATCGTCAGCACTCCGATTCCTGTAAATGTCATCAGCGTCAGTGGTGCAGATGCATGGCTTTGAATAAACGGAAGTTTTGGTGTGCGGATCATATGGATGACCAGAGTCTGGCTCCACATAGATTCGATAAACCATCCCGTCTGAAACATTGCAACATAAGCCGTCTGCATCCGTACCAAATCTGCGCCGGCAAAATGACTGGCAAGATCATTGTACAGCACTCCCTTGGAAACAAAGAGCGGACAAAATACAAAGTACATAAAAATATAAGTCATCCAGTCAAAAACCGAACTTGTCGGTCCGATCCACATCATAAAGCTGCCCACACTGGACGCATCCCATTTGCGGGGTACAGAAATAAACTCTTCGTCCACATTATCCCATGGAATTGCAGTACAGGAAAGGTCATAGATCAGATTCAAAAAGATCAGCTGCAGGCTCTCCATCGGCAAAAACGGAAGCAGTGCCGATGCCGCCAATACGGAAAACATGTTTCCAAAGTTAGAGCTTGCCGTCATCTTGATGTACTTGATCATATTTGCATACGTCTTGCGGCCTTCAATAATTCCTTCTTCCAGAACCATCAGATCTTTTTCCAACAGCACAATATCTGCGGATTCTTTCGCCACATCTACTGCTGTATCAACAGAAATTCCAATGTCTGCGGATTTCATTGCCGAAGCATCGTTAATACCATCTCCCATAAAGCCGACTGTATGGCCATTTTCACGAAATACAGACACCACTCTCGCTTTCTGATCCGGTGTCAGCTTTGCAAAAACATCTGTAGTTTCTGCTGCTTTTGCCAACTCCTGATCACTCATGTTCTCCAGATCAGAACCAAGCAGCATATTCCTGACCTTAAGTCCTACCTGCTTACAGATTGTACGGGTGACTTTATCGTTGTCCCCGGTCAAAATCTTCGTTGTCACACCATGGGCTTTTAAAGCCTTGATCGCATCCGCAGTAGACTCTTTCGGCGGATCAAGAAATGCAAGATATCCCATAAGCACCATATCGCACTCATCCGTTACACCGAATGCACCTGCCGGAGACGGATTGCTTTTCTGTGCGATTGCCAGCACACGAAATCCTTTCTCATTGAGATCATCTACTGTTGCAAGGATACGGCTTTTTAATTCCTTTGTCATTGGCCGCACTTTTCCGTCACACTCCGCAAAAGAGCAGATAGAAAGCATCTCTTCTACCGCACCCTTTGTCACCATCTGCGTCTTTCCATCCCGATTCTGTACAACTGTCGTCAGTCTGCGGCGAGCGAAATCAAAGGGAATCTCATCCACTTTTACATAGTGCTCGGACAGATCAACAAGCTGTGGATCATCCGCTTCTTCCTCTTCTGTTTTCTGGATGATCGCCACATCCATCAGATTCTTATATCCTGTCTGGAAGTAACTGTTCAGATACGCATGCCTGAGCACACGAAGATCATCCTCCCCATTTACATTTAAATGATACTCGAGAACAACTTTATCCTGTGTCAGTGTTCCTGTTTTGTCTGTACATAGAATGTCGATCGCACCAAAATTTTGAATAGAATTCAGATTTTTGACGATCGTCTGCTTCTTGCTCATGGACACAGCACCTTTCGCAAGACAAGTCGTTACGATCATCGGCAGCATTTCCGGCGTCAGTCCAACTGCAATGGAAATTCCAAATAAAAAGGCAGAGAGCCAGTCGCCTTTTGTAATACCATTTGCCACAAATACCAGCGGAACCATAACCAGCATAAACCGGATCAGCACCCACGATACCGCGTTGACTCCTTTGCTGAAGCTTGTTTCCACTGCTTCATGCGCCACTTCTGAGGCCATGGAACCAAACAGTGTATGATCCCCGACTGTAACAACGACTGCTGACGCACTTCCGGAAAGGACATTGCTGCCCATAAACGCAATATTAGTGTAATCCGTAATTGCATCCCTGGTCTCATTGACCATCGGTATCTTTTCAATGGGCTCGCTCTCTCCTGTCAGGCTTGCCTGGCTGACAAATAAATCCTTTGCATCCAGAATCCGCACATCTGCAGGCAGCATGTCCCCTGCAGACAGGTGAACAATATCCCCCACTACCACCTCATCCAGCGGAATTTCTGCCATTTCCTGACCTTTGCGGGTTACAGTACAAGTCGTTGTGATCATTGCAAGCAGTTTTTCAGCCGCATTGCCGCTTCTGCTTTCCTGTACAAAACGAAGCGTTCCGGATAAAAATACCATCGTCAAAATAATGACGACCGTCAGACAGTCAAAATCCTTTGGCACACAGCCAAACAGAGAGAAATGTGGAAAAATCATATCCGTAAAGGATGAAACCAGCGCCAGACAAAACAAAATCGCAGTGAACGGGTTGATGAATGCACCAGCCAGTCTCTGCGGCAGAGTTTTCTTTTTTTCACGAGTCACTTTATTGGAACCATATTCTGAACGGTTTTCCTCTACTTTTCCCGGTTCCAGTCCACAGAGTGTTGTGTTCAGATATCCTAACGTTTCCTGTGTAGGATGTGTTGCCGCAAACTGAATGCGGCGATTCTGCTCATCTCGAATGGCAGCTTTCTGTGCTGTCTGACGAACTTCTATACGATTTATTTTCTTATTCATCGGTCTATACCTCCTTCTTTTTGAGGCAAGATCCTTATATTTCAGGGAGAAAAACAGATTCTGCCCTCTCTCTTTCTATAAACATCTGCCTGTAAATCTGCGTACTACCGTCAGAATCCATTTTTCTCACCTCCATCCATTCATGTAATATATCGATAAGAACCCGCAAATACGGGTTTAATTAAAGTATAAAAAAATCGCATAGAAAATCACATAGTCAAAACCTTGCGATTTTCTTGCGATTTAGCAAGAATTGTTACTGTTACAGCCTGTCACTGAATTTGTATCCGATTCCCCATATCGTTACTATATACTCCGGAGCATCCGGATTGGGTTCGATCTTTTTACGGATCTTACGAATAAAAGCCATAATATTGCTGTCATCCATCAAATATTCTCCATCCCACACAGCCTGATAGATCTGTTCCTTTGTAAAGACTTCCCCACGATTGCGCGCAAGAAACAAAAGGATATCAAATTCCTTCGGCGTGAGAGAAATCTCTGTTCCGTTTTGCTCCACCTTGCGAGATTTCGGATAAATTTCCAGCGTACCGCAGCGGATGACCGAATGATCCCACACAGATAATTCATCCGTATCTGATTCCAATATAAGAGAACTGCATTCTTTATTCAGCAAATCTTCGATTCCGTTTTTCAATTCACCGGGTGGCAGATGCTCCATAAGCCACAGAGCAATGGAGGAATCCAGATTCACATAACCAATATTTTTTTTCATATTCCGGCTCCTCCTTTCTCAGATCAGATCCTGATTCTTTTTGATATAGAATGCTTTTGCCAGTGTGACCAACAGAAGATACGCAATCACATCTATGACCAAAAACAGAAAATAGACAGGAGGCATCGCAGTCATTCCAAGCATCTTCCCTACCGGAGTAACCGGCAGCAGTGTAAATAATACAATCCCCAGAATCGTAACTCCCGTGACCATACGCCCCGGTCTGCTTTGTATCAGCGGAAGCTGTTTTGTACGCAGAAGCTGCAGAATCAATACCTGTGTCCACATGGATTCTAAAAACCACCCTGTCTGAAACATGGAAATAAACAAGCTCTGCTTCTCCGCCGAAAGACTTCCAAAAGAGCCGCCGCACACTCCCGGACAAAGAACAAAATACAAAAACACAAAGGTCAGCAGATCAAACAGCGAACTGACCGGTCCAAAAAAGGTCATGAATTTTCCCAGTGTCCTGCCAGACCACTCCAACGGTTTTGTCAACAGATCTGCATCTACATAATCCCACGGTAAAATCAGACAAAGGATATCATACAGCAGGTTCAGAAGCAGCAGCTGTATGGAAGTCATCGGGAAAAACGGCAGTAACACGCTGGCTGCAACAATCGCACAAATATTGCCAAAATTAGAAGATGCCGTAATCTTAATGTATTTGAGCATATTGGCAAATGCTTCTCTTCCCTCTAAAACACCTTCTTCCAGCACATTCAGATCCTTTTTCAACAGGATGACATTCGCACTCTCCCGCACCGCTTCTGTTGCATTTTCAACGGAAATCCCCACATCTGCCCGGATAACAGCCGGCAGATCATTCAGACCGTCTCCCAGAAATCCAACTGTATGCCCGTTTGTCTGTAGCGTTTCCACCAGCATGGCTTTCTGTTTTGGCAAGAGTTCTGCAAAAATATTTGTTTTCTCAACCGCTATGGGCAATTCATTTTCAGAAAGAGCATCCAGCTGTGCTCCTGTCAGACAACTCTCTGTTGGAATTCCGATACGCCTGCAAATGGATCGTGCCACTTGTTTTTGATCTCCTGTCAGCACCTTTACATTCACATGAAGACTGTGAAGCTTCTGAATTGCACTTGCGGCACTCTTCTTTGGCGCATCAAAAAATGCCAGATACCCCAACAGAATAAAGTCATGCTCTTCCTCGGGAACAAGGGCTGCTCTGCTCATTGTTTTATAGGCAACTGCAATTACCTTCATCCCGTCTTCCAGCATTTCATCAACCACAGCGTGAACATTTTGCAGGATATCCGCACCTGCCGCTGTTTTCTCTCCACGGTATTCTATCATGCTGCACTGCTCTGCAACTTCCTCAATACTTCCCTTGATGATCCAGATATTTTCTTCTCCCGTATTCAATAATACACTGGAAAAACGTCGGTTATAGTCGAAAGGAAGTTCATCTGTCTTTTGATATTTTTCTGTCAGCTGCCTGTAGTAATCTGCTTTTCCCTGCATTTTCTCCGCCTTGCAGATCGCCTCGTCCAGATGATTTCCCACTCCGGTAGAATAATGACTTGCCAGATATGCATAATCCAGCACCTTCTGACTCTCATTCCCGAGAATATCCATGTAATACTCCAGCAGGACTGTATCCTGGGTCAATGTTCCTGTTTTATCCACACACAGGACATCCATGCTTCCAAAACTCTGCATCGCATTGATATTTTTTACGATTGTCTGTTTCTTTCCCATCGAATGACTGCCTTTTGCCAGACAGGCGTTGACCACCATCGGAAGCAGCTCCGGTGTGATTCCGACTGCAACAGAAAGTGCAAATAAAAACGCTTCTAACCAGTCTCCCTTCGTCAGTCCGCTTGCAAGAAACACAACCGGGACTAAAACTGTCATAAATCGGATCAACACCCATGCGATCGAATTGGCACCACGGTCAAATCCCTGCTTGCGTGCCTCCACAGACGGAGTCAGACCACCGTAAACTGTCTCCTGACCAACTGTCAGGACAATCCCAGTTCCCGTTCCTCCTGCAACTGTCGTGCCTCCGAACAGTATATTGCTGTAATCTGTCAGTTTCTGCGGTTCTTTGGGCAAAGCCTCCGGAAATTTTTCGAGTATGGCACTTTCACCGGTGATCACTGATTGCGAAACAAACAAATCCGTCGCGCCTGTTAACCGCAAATCTGCCGGAACCCTGTCGCCTGCCTCTAAGCGGATCTGATCGCCAACTACCAATTCAGAAGAAGATAACTCCACCCATTGTCCATCTCTCAATACCTGAACCGTTGTATGCACCAACTGAAACAGTTCATCTGCAACTCGTTTAGAATGCAGCTCCTGAGTCAGCCGGACAATTCCACTGAGAATCAGCATGGAAAAAATGATCAGGACCGCTGTCAGATTCTTCTGATAATCACTGGACAAAAATACATCTGTTACCAAAGAGATTAAACCAAGGAAAAACAGGATCGTAGAAAATGGATTCACAAAAGCTCTTCGAATACAATAAAACATCGTATCCTTATTCTTTGCAGACGGCGCATTATTTCCATATTTCTGTCGCCGGATGATTGCCTCCTCCTGCGTAATCCCCTCTGCATTGATCTGAAGCTTCTGCATCATCTGATCAGGTGCGACACACGCATATTCTTTTAATCGTTCGTGAACCGCTTCTTTCTGATTCATGAAATTTGTACCTCCTCAAAATTTACTCTCTCGAACAGGAAATGAAAGAGGTGCAGGCGCAACCAAAAGGTCATGCCCACACCTTAATTTGTAAATGATCGGCAAATGCGATTTCTATTTGTAGTTGACAATCTGTCCGAAATCAGCTTTAAGAGAAGCTCCACCTACGAGTCCTCCATCAATATCCGGCTGTGCAAATAATTCAGGAGCTGTTGCAGCGTTTACAGATCCGCCGTACTGAATGCGAATTGCTTCTGCTGTAGCTTCATCATAAACTTCAGCGATGCACTCACGGATTCCTTTGCAAACTTCCTGAGCCTGCTCTGTTGTAGCTGTTTTTCCTGTTCCGATTGCCCAGATTGGCTCATAAGCGATCACTGCAGTTTTTGCCTGATCAGCTGTTACATTCTGGAATCCAACTTTTACCTGCTGGCGAATGAAATCCATTGTTACGCCCTGTTCTCTCTGCTCCAGAGTCTCTCCACAGCACATGATCGGTGTAATACCGTGCTCAAATGCTTTCAGGACTTTTTTGTTGACATCTTCGTTTGTCTCACCGAAGTAATCTCTTCTCTCAGAATGTCCAAGTACAACGTATTTTACTCCTGCATCTACGAGCATAGCCGGAGAGATCTCTCCTGTGTAAGCTCCGCTCTCTTCGAAGTACATGTTTTCTGCTCCAACCTGGATGTTTGTTCCTTTTACGGCTTCTACAACCGGTACGATATCGATAGCCGGTACACAGAATACAACATCTACTTCTTCATTTGCTACCAGTGGTTTTAACTCTTCTACTAATGCAACTGCTTCGCTTGGAGTTTTGTTCATTTTCCAGTTTCCTGCGATAATTTTCTTTCTTGACATACTCTTCACTCTTTCCTGTACTGTTATGTACACTGTTTATTCCAAACTGCGCCTGCGGCTTGTTTTCGCTAAGCTTTTTACTTATCGTTAGCTGCTGCTACTCCCGGGAGTTCTTTTCCTTCAAGGAATTCCAGAGATGCTCCACCACCTGTAGAGATGTGTGTCATCTTGTCTCCGTATCCTAACTGGTTTACAGCTGCTGCGGAATCTCCACCACCGATGATTGTCACAGCATCTGTCTCAGAAAGTGCTTTTGCAACTGTTTCTGTTCCGTTTGCAAAGTTTGGCATTTCGAAACATCCCATTGGTCCGTTCCATACAACTGTTTTTGCAGATTTTACTGCTTCAGCATATAATTTTGCTGTCTCAGGTCCGATATCCAGTCCCATCCATCCTTCTGGGATTTCATTCTGAGGAACAACCTTGATGTTTGCATCATTAGAGAATTCATCTGCTGCAACAGCATCTACAGGAAGGAGTAATTTTACACCTTTTTCTTTTGCTTTTTCAATCATATCCAGTGCGTACTGTAAGTAATCTTCTTCCAGAAGAGATTTTCCGACATTCCCACCCTGAGCTTTTGTAAATGTGAAGCACATTCCACCACCGATGATCAGTGTATCTACTTTTTCAAGCAGGTTGTTGATTACAGAAATCTTGCTGGAAACTTTAGATCCTCCAAGGATTGCAACGAATGGTCTCTCCGGATTTTCTACTGCGTTTCCAAGGAAGTCGATTTCTTTCTGCATTAAGTATCCGACAACTGCTGTGTCTACGAACTGTGTCACACCAACGTTAGAGCAGTGTGCTCTGTGAGCTGTTCCGAATGCATCGTTTACGAACACATCACATAAAGAAGCCAGTTCTTTGGAGAATGCTTCTCCGTTCTTTGTCTCTTCTGCTCTGTAACGTGTATTCTCAAGAAGTACGATATCTCCATCGTTCATTGCTGCCACTGCTGCTTTTGCATTCTCGCCTACTACTTCAGCATCTGCTGCAAATTTTACTTCCTGTCCGAGAAGTTCTGACAATCTTACTGCTACCGGTGCAAGAGATAATTCCGGTTTTGGCTCTCCCTTCGGTTTTCCAAGGTGTGAGCAAAGAATGATCTTTCCTCCGTCAGCGATTAATTTTTTAATTGTAGGAAGAGCAGCTACAAGACGGTTCTCATCTGTGATTTTTCCATCAATCAATGGCACATTAAAGTCACATCTTACAAGAACTCTTTTCCCTTTTACATTGATATCATCTACTGATTTTTTGTTAAGCATTTTGATTGCCTCCCTGTGTTTATTTTCTGTCAGACAAAAAGATCCGGTCCAAATAAGACCGGACCCTTTGTGAGCCTATTTTTCAAAAATATAATCTAACTGATTAAATTTTTCTATATTTCGACTTACAGTAATGTTCCGAAGTGTTTGATTGTTCTTACCATCTGGCTTGTGTAAGAGTTTTCGTTGTCATACCAAGAAACAACCTGTACTTCTGTTGTTCCATTGTCTAATGGAAGAGCCATTGTCTGTGTAGCATCGAATAAAGATCCAAATCTCATTCCTACGATATCGCTGGATACGATCTCATCTGTGTTGTATCCGAAAGATTCGTTAGATGCTGCTTTCATAGCTTCGTTGATCTGATCAACTGTTACGTTTCCTTCAACTACTGCTGTAAGGATTGTTGTAGATCCTGTTGGTGTTGGAACACGCTGAGCAGATCCGATGAGTTTTCCGTTCAGTTCTGGGATAACCAGACCGATTGCTTTTGCTGCACCTGTGCTGTTTGGAACGATGTTGCAAGCTGCTGCACGAGATCTTCTTAAATCACCTTTTCTCTGTGGTCCGTCCAGTGTCA
>ENA-UABZ01000264-UABZ01000264.1-human-gut-metagenome-genome-assembly--contig:-NODE-264-length-17481-cov-6.617296_pt1 | contig 17481 bp, 7 predicted proteins | sample MGYA00243877_ERZ654221 | MGnify/ENA primary metagenome ERZ654221 (study PRJEB26926, sample SAMN06165159) | human gut metagenome | biome: ENVO:00009003; feature: ENVO:2100002; material: ENVO:00002003...
TCTACTGATATCGGTTATAAAAAGAAAAAGCGTCTAGCTAAATCAGGAAAAGACACACCTCAGCGTGTAACGACCTTTACCAAATAGTGTAACGGCCTTTACCCAATAGCGTAACGACCTTTACATTAGCATGTAACGGCTTTTACACTACAGCGTAAACAATCGGTAAATACAATCCATTGAAAATAAACAAACTACATCATCGGTCAGCAAGTTCTATCACCTCCAAATCTTTAAACGTTCCCCCATCAACCGCAAAGCGTACCATCGTACGCACCTTATGGAAACCTTGAATGCCCGCAGCGCCCGGATTGATGTGGAGTACATCCAACGTCTTGTCATACTTCACCTTCAGTATATGCGAGTGCCCGCTGATGAACAGCTTTGGGGGACGCACCAGAATGCTACCCTTGATGGAAGGGTCGTAGTTGCCGGGATAACCGCCGATATGCTTCATCAGCACCTCCGCCCCATCCACCGTGAAACGGAGAATCTGCGGATAGAGCTGCCGTATCTCCTGCCCGTCAATATTGCCATACACGGCACGGAAGGGACGGAAAGCCGCCAGCTTCTGTGCCACTTCCAGCGAACCGATGTCACCGGCATGCCATATTTCGTCACAGCCCTCAAAATATTGCAGGTACTTTTCATCCCAGTAGCCATGCGTATCCGATAATAAACCAACTTTTGTCATCTTTCCTTTGTTTATTAAGACAAAGGTAATTATATTTGGGAAGAATACAATGTGGTAATGTGCTAATATGCCACATTAACACCTTAACACCATGGACAACAGATATTTCAAACGTGACATCAGCTGGCTTTCCTTCAACTACCGCGTACTGCTGGAAGCGGAAGACGAGACATTGCCGCTATACGAACGCATCAACTTTATTTCTATATACTCTTCCAATCTGGAAGAATTCTACAAGATACGCGTAGCCGACCATAAGGCCATAGCCACCGGAGCCTCGCAAAGCGATGAAGAGACTATGCAGTCTGCCGCCGAACTGGTAGATGAAATCAACCAAGAAGTCAACCGCCAACTGGAGGAACGTATCCGCATCTACGAACAGAAGATACTGCCCGCCCTGCGGAAACATCACATCATATTCTATCAAAGCCGCAACGTAGAACCGTTTCACCGCGACTTTGTGCGCAACTTCTTCCGCGAAGAGATATTCCCTTATCTGGCCCCGGTGCCCGTAAGCAAGGACAAGGTGATTTCATTCCTGCGCGACAACCGTCTCTATCTGGCCGTACGGCTTCATCTGAAAGGAGCTCCCGCCAGTTCTCCAAACTGCATCCAGTATTTCGTGATGAAACTGCCGTACAGCAAAGTGCCGCGCTTCATCCAGCTGCCCAAGGTGGGGAAAGACTATTATCTGATGTTCATTGAAGACATCATCAAGGCCAATCTGGATACCATCTTCCCCGGTTATGAAGTGGACAGCAGTTATTGCATCAAGATTTCACGCGATGCGGATATTCTGATAGACGATGCCGCCAATACCTCCGAAATCATCGAGCAGGTGAAGAAGAAGGTAAAGAAACGCAAGATAGGCGCCGTGTGCCGTTTTGTATACGACCGCGCCATGCCCCAGGACTTCCTCGACTTTCTGGTAGATGCCTACCGCATAGACCGCCGGGAGCTGGTGCCGGGAGACAAGCACCTCAACATGGAGGATTTGCGGCATCTGCCCAATCCCAACCAAAGCGTACGTCCCATCAAGAAACCCCAGCCCATGAAGCTGACCTGCCTGGACGAACGCGAATCCATCTTCCGCTATGTGGAGAAGAAGGACCTGCTGCTGCATTATCCCTACCACTCCTTCGACCACTTCATCCATTTTCTATATGAAGCCGTCCACGAACCCACCGTGCGTGAAATCATGGTGACCCAGTATCGCGTGGCAGAGAACTCCACCGTCATCAACACCCTGATAGCCGCCGCACAGAACGGAAAGAAAGTCACCGTCTTTGTGGAACTGAAAGCCCGCTTCGACGAAGAAAACAACCTCGCCACCGCCGAGATGATGAAAGCTGCCGGCATCAACATCATTTTCAGCATACCAGGACTAAAGGTACATGCCAAAGTAGCCCTCGTGCTACGCCGCGACAAAGAAGGGCGCAAACTGACAAGCTACGCCTACATCAGCACCGGCAACTTCAACGAAAAGACCGCCACCCTCTATGCGGACAGCGGACTATTCACCTGCAACCCGGTGATTGTAAACGACCTGCACAACTTGTTCCGTACTCTGCAGGGAAAGGAAAATCCGGTGTTCCACCGCCTGCTTGTGGCCCGCTTCAACCTGATTCCTGAACTGAACCGCCTCATCAATCACGAAATAGAACTGGCTCGGCAAGGCAAGCAAGGACGGATTATCCTAAAAATGAATGCCCTGCAAGACCCTGCCATGATAGACCGCCTCTACGAAGCCTCGCAAGCCGGTGTAGAGATAGACCTCATTGTCCGCGGCATCTGCTGCCTCATCCCCGGGCAGGAGTACAGCCACAACATCCGCGTGACACGCATCGTGGATACCTTTCTGGAACATGCCCGTGTGTGGTACTTCGGCAACGGCGGCGCACCCAAGCTCTTCCTCGGCTCGCCGGACTGGATGCGGCGTAACTTGTACCGCCGTATCGAAGCCGTCACCCCCATTCTGGACCCGGACTTGAAGCAAGAGCTCATCGATATGCTATCCATACAACTGTCGGACAAACGGAAAGCCTGCTTTGTGGACGACCGGTTGCGAAACCGCTGGAAGTCGTCGCGACCGCAAAAGGAGAAGGTACGGTCGCAATATAGCTTTTACGAATACTTGAGAGAGAAAATATAAACAACTCTGCCCCAATATACCTCCGGCTCAACAGTCTTTTATAGGACACAGACGTACGGCAGTTCCTCCACTACGTGCTTGCCGAATGGTGAGGGTATCACTATAAGTCACTTCGCGCTCTTCTATAAGTATAGCAGCAGGACATGTCTCATAATCGGACTCAGGAGCATCACGATAAATAGTAGCCAGATAGCTTTTATCTGTATCGAGAAAAGACAGACTGATATTAGCCGTTCGTTCCTCATCTCCCGTGATACTGCCTATATACCAGCATCCCTCTCCTTTATCACAACGGGCAATAGTAACATAACTGCCAATGCATGCTTCCGGCACCACTGTTCTGCTCCAATCTGTAGGACAAGATACTATAAAATTAAAAGGTTCCGGATTAGCCTCGTAATTCTCTATTTCATCCGAAGCCATTTGTAACGGTGAATAGAGCACCACAAACAGCGCCAATTGTTTGGCCAGTGTGGTATGTACACGTGTCTGTGGCATTACATCGTTAACAAACCGAAACGTCACCGGTGTAAAGTCCATCGGGCCTGCCAACCCACGAGTGAAAGGCAATATTACGGTATGAGAGGGAGGATTTCCACCATCTACATCCCAAGCGTCCCATTCTTGTCCACGTACTCCCTCTTGTGTCATCAGATTAGGAAAAGTACGCTGCAAACCCGTAGGAATCACCGGTTCATGATTATCAATACAGATACGGTGACGGGCAGCAGCCTCTATTACCTTGCGATAATGAAGTACACCAAACTGACTGCTATGATATTCTTTCCCATCAAGCAAATCGCCCACATAACCCGTTTTTACTTGATGCACACCATATTTCTCATAGAACTTGAAACCATCTTCCATCTGATTTTCATAATTGGAAACATTACCGCCAGTTTCATGATGTCCTATCAAAGCTACTCCTTTGCTACGCCCATAATCAGTAATACGTTGTATATCAAAATCGGTATAAGGTTTTGTGAAACTAAACTTCCAAGTAGCCCAGTCTTCATTCCACCCTTCCACCAGTACACCTCCCAGGTTATTGGCAGCAGCAAAATCGATGTGACGCATTGTATTCTCTGTTGTGGCCCCATGATGGGGACCGGCATGCCAGGTGTTATGCTTCATGTGATAAGTCCACCAAATTCCAATATAGCGCATAGGTTGTATCCAGGAAGTATCGGTTATACGACAAGGTTCATTAAGATTTAACATGAGACGGGAAAGAAGCAAATCACCGGCAGATTCAGCCACTATCATTGTACGCCAAGGAGATACACGGGTATCGGTAACACGTACTTTCTCACCTGTACTCCAAGGTGTAAGAGCCGCACGTAATGTAACCGTTTTATTATCTTCAAGTTGTTCAACCGGCTTCAAGTTCATGGCAGCATAATCTGTAAGATTTGCTTCATGAATAGCCAAATAAAGGCTATCTGTTGTCTCAATCGTCACCGGAGTGCTTACCCATCCCATCTTACTAAGAGTTTTTTTCTCAAATAAGGCCTCGTAAAAACGAACTCCTTTCACTGGAATACTCCAAGCATCATAATCTGCAGGAAAAACGAATTCAGTCACTTCGTCATCAATAAGAAACTCTTGTAGCTGTTGCTGGCGCGGGAACTCATACCGGAATCCCATCCCATCATCAAAAAGACGAAAAATAATATTCAGTTCCCGCTCCAACGATGTTTCTTCCTTGAGGCATACCCTCAATTCATTATAATGATTTACAATTTCAGCCTCTTCCCCCCATACTGGTTGCCACACATCATTATGCGAATCATGCTTAACCTCTTTTAGAACGAAACCAGTCAAAAGATCTGGCGCATCCTTCAAAACCAATCCCAGACGTGAAGGAAGTAAAATATTCTTCCCCGCATGTCTTAAACAATATCGGGGAGCACCTTCTTCATCAAGTGTAAACTCTAAAGAAAGTTTTCCATTTGGAGAGGTCAACTTGATATGTTCCTGCTGGCATGAAATCATCCATAGGCCTAAACATAAAGCAAGTATAATCTGTAGCGTTTTTTTTAGTTTCATAGTCATTACCGAATTTAATTTTATATATCCAATTCTTATTTTATAAGTCTACTGACAAACAGTCCCTTTCCTTCCTCAGCCGGAATAACACAGAAGTTTACGAAACCACAGACAGACTCCGGTTCAAGCAACGTGGCAACCAAATTTCCTAAAGGTTGTGCCAAAGGTACCAACCAACTACCTATTGGAAGTTCTACATTATCTTCATAGACATCCGTTTCTACATTTACCGGATGAATCCCCTCCCATTCCTTCTCTGCACGATACAGACGGGTTACTTTGTAACGCTCAACTTTTGCTTTTTGTACACGGGTAACTTGCTCAATGTGTACACCCAACGCTCGAAGCTTACATACTGCTTCTGTACAGGGAGCATCGAGCAGATAAGCCTTAGGGCGAGTACGCATCAATTGAGGTGTTGCCTGCATGGCATCAAGGGTTGGCAGTTCAGTCTTAAACAGTTCATTGGCCTTATAATCGATAAAAGAGACTACATGACGTACAGTATCCGAAGTGAAAGTAACATATATCGGTTCAGTAGCTTTCAAGGTGCGCTTCCTGGCTTGTTCTATCTTACGTTTAATTGAAGCACGATGTTGCGCAGCAGTAACCAACGTTTGCCGTGCCACCAAGAAACCGCACTCACTACGACGTGCAAAACACTCCGGTCCCAATCCAATACCTCTTATTTCGACAAAAAGCGATACAGCTCCCGTCAATGCTTGAAAAGTAGAACTGGACTGCGGACTTTTGGCACCTTTTACAAGAACAAGGGAACCATCTGCCACACGAGGAGTAAAGTAGAAACCGGAAGCATAACCGGCACTATTTAAAACGACCTCTGCCTCACGACGAAAAAGTTCTTCAGACAGCGTACGTAAAGCTAAAGGCGCATTAAGATGTCCTGTAGGTAAAAAAAGTACATCAGCAGCATTTGCTGTCGGCACTCCACGTAATAAGTTAAACTCACGACGTAAAGGTGTATATTCATGAATATCAAGAGCTACGTCCGGATTCCATTGCTGATAGGACTGCTTCAACAGCAAAGTGACAGCATCCTCTAATTTGCTCTGATCGCGATTCAAATCGTAACCATCGGCCGAACGACGTTGCTGAATGGCATAACCATCAACATTGGCTATAGGAACCAAAGCCACAGCTATATGATTCAGCAATTCACGTCCTTCTTTTTCACAAAGTAAGTAACGGACAAGCATGCATACAGCCTCAGCACCTGCCGGCTCGTTACCATGCAGTGCCGCTTGAATCCATACCCTTACCTTCTTCTTGTCGGGAGTACCCAAATAAAGTACCGGAATGGTACGTCCTTGTTTGGTAACACCAATATTCTCCATATATGCCAAACCCGGAGAACGTACAACCAATTGTTGTAAATAGTCCTTTATCTCATCAACCGATGCCAATCCGCTACCGTAAGGTTTACTTAGAGTAGGTGTCTCACGGTCAAATTTGGGGTCAGGATAGAAACTTGCAGTTACTCCGGCAGGTTGCTTCGACTGATTTCTATTCCATAACACAAGATTAGCTAATACCACTTCTTGTGCTATCCTCTGTAAATAAAGAGCCGTTTCAGACGGTAGACCTGCATAATAATCGCTGCTAAAAGGCTCACCAAAAAAAATTGCATAAAAGACACAAGCCGCCAAATAACTGCCTGCAGGACTAGGATGGCTGCCATCAGAATTATACAACTGCAAACTTGGACACTCTCTACGTACACGTCTCCATGCCTCACCCACAGGAGCACAATAAGCATCAAGGACATCAGCCATTTCCAAATAGTTTTCCGTAAGTTGCTGCTGCATTCCTTCATAAGTATCATTATTACGCCCCCATGTCATATAACAGACACTTTTTCCTTTTGGGGCATAAAGACGGCGTAAACTATCTAACTGCGCCGCAGGATGGAATACATTCTTCTTTACCCATTCCTTTTCACGAGTAGGTGCCTTGCTCTGTTCCTGCATCACCATATAATCCCATCCTCCTTCACGAATCGCCTCTAATGTTTGCGTATTGGCTGCATGCTGTCTCAAGTACCAACCAGGGTTAGCAACCTGGCGCACTGATATTTTTTTTCCACATGAGGATGCTAACGATTGGACTTGCCATGGCAAACGATTAAAAAAAGTATAGCTGTTACCTATAAAAAGTACCCGTAAAGAATCTGTCGTCAATAATGGCACAGCTTGTTTCCCCATAGGGACAGCCTCATGCCCGATGCCGCACTCTTCTATCTTGCGCCAATGGCATTCCCAACCACGGGATGCAGCCAACTGGTGAATATAAAGCCAGAAACTACGCCCACGCTCCATACGGTTTCGTCCTTGTCGTTCAGCTTCAGGAGTCTTGCGTAGAAAAGACTCACGTATCGTATCTCCCAAAGCCAGCTGTAGTATGATAGGTTTTGACAAGTATTTTTTTATCTGTTCAGATGAAATATAGGGGATACCAGCCGTACCATAAGGATATGTCTGGGCCAAATCAGGAAAAGTATACCAACCGGGAGAACTTATAATAGCTTTTTCCACATAAGGACTATCGTGAAAAAGCATGAAACGCTGTACGAATTGCCCACCAGCAGAATGACCATAAATCATATATCCTTTGCGCATGCTTCCCGTAAATTGACGCACATATTCAAATAGTTTATCAACCAACACTGGTGTAATTTTTTCGGGAGCATTAGCTACTGTATGGGCAGCATTCATCACCCCCACCTCCTGATAGTCTGCCAAAGGATAAGATTTCAAATCAAAGTGAGGTATAAAAAGCATAAAACCCTTTCTCTCCGCTTCTTCTTTCCAACCGTCCAAAAGATAACGATAGCCGCGGTCTCCTCCTTCAAAGACAAATACAATAGGCATTTGTTTAATATCCCCCTGGGAAGGTATATAATAATGTACATCTACCGGGCGATCGGCAAAAGGAGGGTATTGACTATAAGTGAAGAAATGTTCACCTCTTGGCCTTTCCAAAGTCTGTTTCGCTATTGCAGATAAACAAATACAGAGGAATCCAATATAAAATATAATCAGCTTCTTCATAATTCGTACCTTCCCTTCTTTACTATTGTACCATCTTGCATTACAAATTTACCACGGGCAATGACATCTGTAAGCTGCAAATCTTCCGCCAAAAAACACAAGTCTGCATCTGCTCCTTGTGCCACAATACCTTTAGCTCGTAATTTCAGATTACGAGCCGGATTGGATGTTATCAATGTAATCGCCTGTTCCAATGGTACCCCCTCCTCATTGACTAATGCAACTACCTCCTTGAAATTTAAATTCAAAGGAGCAGGACGATAAGTTATTTCTCCAGTTTCAGGATTCACTCTGCGTACGCCACCATGGCCATCACTAGAAAAAGTAATGCGATCAAGGGGGACACCAGCTCGCAATGCACGTATCACACAACGATGGGGAGTATCAAACTTTGAGCCACCAGTCGAAAAATCAATCATTCCACCTAATTTACCAAATTCTACAGCCTGCATAAAAAGAGCTTCAGTACGTATCAGATGAGTAGGAGACAGATAAGATATCAGTGTAGGATAGTGACGAGCAATATTGAGTAAGGGCTCAATACCTTCCGGAAGTGCTCCCAAATGAATGTGGAGAATTCCTCCTTTACCAGATGTAAATCCCCCTAAACGTACCTGATGTATAATACGTAATATCTCTTGCTCTGTCGGAAACGGACTACGGTCATCACTCATCGCCAGCTTACAGCCAATAACTTTATCTATGAAGATAAGATCGTCAGCCACACTATTCATCAATGTTTTGGTAGGCAATCCGTAATAACTTGTCAGCATATAAGCCGACAATCCGTCATCGTCAATAGCTTTGGCCTTGGCATAAAGCGTAGTAAGTTCTTTGGCAAATCCATCAGTACCAAGCATACCCAATACAGTAGTAGTACCACATGCCACCAGTTCGCTCATAGTCACCTCGGGGACTAATGAGGCATAACCTTGTTGCCCTCCTCCACCAGTAATATGTACATGCTGATCTATAAATCCCGGAGTAACAATTTTACCTTGCACGTCAATAGTATGGCAAAATGATTCATTCAGTTCAATTGTCTTTGAAATATGCGCAATCTTTTCTCCGCATAGCAAAATGTCTGTTTTACCAAGATAGGCAGGAGCATATAAATTTGCATTCTTTATCAATGTAAACATAGCTGTCGATTAATTTTAGAAAGTGATAAGATGATAAAGTATCAAGAAAACAATTCCTCCTATTAAAGGAAATGTATTACGCCTTGCCAACTCCACTGATGACACACCGGCTACCCCGGCAATGGCAACAATGACTCCGGCAATAGGAGATGCGGCACGTCCCATGCTTGCCGCCAACTGCAAAGGAAGTATCAATGAAAAAACCGGCAAACCAAGCTGAGTGGCTATACCCGGCAATAAAGGACCAAATGAAAAAAAGGCTGCATTGCCACTTCCCATCAGCATGGCAGCTCCAAAAATAATGAGAGTAAAGATTGCGGCAATAGCTAATCCCGAAAGTCCGATATGAGAGGAATAACCCACCAATGAATCAATAAATCCCAAACCAATCAGTCCTTTAGAGAAAACTTCTGAAGCTACAATCAATGTTACAACTGAAGTAAACACATTTCCCATGCCTTTCCAAAAACTTGCAAAAACGTTAAAAGTAGTACGCACACTACGAGTATGAAACAACACAAATACCAATGATAAGAACAGAGAAAAAAGCATAGCAGTAGTGGTACCCAATGTTACAGTAGGCTGAAACAGTCCCACAAAAGGTGAAAAGAAAATGAGAAGAGCCAAAGGTAATACCGGGAGTAGCGCAAAAGCCAATGGAACATCCGGTTTTTCTACTAATGAGGTTGCAGTCACATTTGACACCTGCAATATGCCATCCTGCTGTTTCTTTGCATCTTTTTTATCAAAATAACGGTTATTGAAATAGAAGAGTACCATTACAACCAAGGAAGTAGGAATTACTAAAGGAAGTTGATGAGTGATGAAATATTCCACATTGGATTGTCCTATCAATTCGGCAGCCATAGCAGTATTTGCCGACCCCGGTCCCTGATCAAATAGAGTAGCAGCGGCAATGACTGACAATGCTGTAAGTTGGCTTACTCCCAAACTAATTAAAACAGGATAAACCGAAGCCACAAGCAACAATCCTAATCCGGCAGCTGAAGGAGTAGTAATAAAAAGTAATTGTCCAATAGGAATAACTATAGTAGCCGCCAAATAAGGATAACGTCGAAAAAGACCTAATGGCTTCATGGAAATATAGACCAATGCATTAGTAGCCTTTATGTTATTCATGAAAGCTACATAACCGCCAATTGTCATTATCATAAACCCTGCACGCGCCAAATTAGAAAGAAAAACTTCCTCTATCATCCTTACCAAATCAAACACCACCATTCCCGTAGCTTCACTAGGTACTACCGAATGCACTTGCATGAAAAAAGCAGCTGTAAGCATTAATAAACCGGAAAGCATCAAAAGACCTTGAGGATTGAGCTTACGATAAAGACCTACCGCTGTAATCCCTACCATAAGAAGACTAAAAATGAAAGCCAATTCGGACATGATGTATCAAGATATTAAGTTTTTGTTTTCTTTTGAATATATGAATCTAAATCAGATATAAACACCGATATATACAAAGCCGTTTATATGCGGTATTTATATCTGACTATTATCTATCAATACCCCGGATTATTTTCCAAAGGATTACCAGTATTGGCATCAATGAATGATTGCGGCAGCGGGAAAAGGACAGGAGTTTCATATTCATCCATACCACGTCCTGCAATACCAGCTATCTCATTGAGTTCACGCATGCGACGTTTGAAATAGTTATTGGTATCACGTTCGTCACCACCATTTTCTTGGCAAACACGTACCAATGTATGACGACGTTCTTCCTCCGTAAGCAGTTCACGGCTGCGTTCATCAAGAATGAAATCCATACCACCGATTCTAAGATCATCTTCAGTAATACTTACAGCATTGGAACGATTACGTACTTTATTTATCCATTTAATGGCCTCGCCTACTTGATTACTCTTGTAAAGAGCCTCTGCATAAAGTAAATATGTATCTGCCAAACGTAAATAAACAATGTCCGCATAGTGTCCATCATTAGCTGCATTAGCCAAAATAGGTGGAGTATAATCCCATTTACGAGTAGTAGGCCAATCATATTTTTTAATGGAAGTAGAAGTTAGCATGGCTGCATTAACCGTAGTATCAATAAGTGCAGTACCACCTAAATCAAATACCTTGGTTACATTGCCGGCAGCATCTACATCATTAATACTCCATACGATAGCATTGGCAGATACACGGTCATCTTGTTCTCCCATTCCTTTATAATTGTACAAACGAAGTGCTCCTCTGGAAGGAACTACACGTCCGGCTCCCTTACCACCATTAGCTTGCCAAAAGACTTGTGCAAATGAACCTTCACCACCGTTATTGATATAGTCCGGATTATGCTGGTTTGTCTTTTTACAATCGCCATCATTAGCATAATAGTTCTTATAAGTTGTAGTCATATAGACATTTGCAGTACCATAGGCACTATTCTCCTCTTCTGTGTTAATGAAAGCCAGTAACACCTCCGTATTTCCATCAGCATACATAGGAGTATAAAATACGTCAATAAAAGGACATCCATCATTGGAAGCATTACTACCAAAGCGTTGATTTATAAGGGAATATTCTCCACTTTCCACTAATGGTTTCAGTACTGAAACTGCTTTTTCAGCATTACCTTCTGCCAAATAAAGTTCACCCAAATAGTGACGTGCCACAGCACCAGAGACTTTACTATTATTAGAAGTACGCAAAGGAAGGTTATCGACTGCAAACTGGAAATCTTCTGCCATCACTTCGCGAATACTACTCAAGGAAGCACGGTCCCAATCATCACGATAATTCAATCCTGTAATTTCTTGTGTTGAAAGGGGCACTGCACCAAATGAATAGGTAAGGTGACGGTAAGCCCAAGCACGGAAAAAGCGAGCTTCGGCCAACACCTCATTTTTACGATTTTCAGCATCAGCACCACTTCCCCAGTTAATGCCATCATTGTCAGCTCTTGAGATAACCATATTGGCAGTGTTGATGATACGATATCCCCACTGGAAAATATTATTCCAAATAGCAAGATCAGTGTAAGTTATCTCTTTGGGATTGTAGAGGAACTTCATTTCCGCATGACTATTATTGGCCCATGAATTATCTACCCCTCCACCCCAGGCAGAATGCAGACAGAGCGCAATACTTCCTCCCATTGCATCAGCACGGCGATACTCTGCACGCATAAGACCATAAAGAGGCGTTATCATCGATTTAAATCCATTGTAATCTACAAGTAAATTTTCAGGATAAAGTGCATCACGAGGATCTTCCTTAAGAAACTTATCCTCATTACAGCCGCCCATAGTGAGCAATAATACTGTAAACACTAAGACATTGAAATATGTTATTTTTTTCATATGTGCAATTTCATTTTAGCTTTTTATGATATATTACTCTCATCAAATATCTAACTTTAGTCCAAAAGTGAACGAACGTACTGGAGGAGCAGCCAATTGATCATTGAGAAATTCCGGATCCATACCTGTCCAGCCAGTTATTGTAGCCAAATTCTTAATGTTCATGTAAAGATTGAGCCGTTTGATGAAAGTACGACGCAACCATTGTTGTGGGAAATTATAACCCAATGTAACGTCGGAAATACGTAAGAAATCTGTCTTTTCATAGAAACTGGCTCCCTCTGGATTCACATCACTATTCAAACTATTTTTCGGATAGCTATTCGTAGGATTCTCTGGAGTCCAAAAATCCACCAAAAAGCGGTTCTGGCGATATGAATTATGGCTTGTATCATACAAGGCATTCAGATGGGTTTGTCCTAACTGAGCCGTTAAGAACACACTCAGAGTGAAGTTTTTGTACTCAAAAGTGTTCATCAAACTCATATTTACTTTAGGAATAGCCGACCCTATAATAGTCTTATCAGCCGTTGTAATATCGTTACCATCTACATCAAGGTATTTCACATATCCAGGATACGAATTACGATAGTTAGGATCTTGCTGCCCTGTCGGGTTAGACGGATCAGCAATCTGCCATACACCGATAATTTTATAATCATAGTTCACATTGATAGGTTCACCAATAAACCACTTGGAAGCCACATCATCAACCGGCTTTCCATTAGCATCATACAAACCAACATCTACAATCTCCGAACGATAGTGTGAGAGGTTGAAAGAGGTGCTCCAGCTAAAACTCTTATGTGTAATGTTATTAGAAGTTATCTGGAATTCAAAACCACGATTACGGGTCTGTCCACGATTCTCAGTAATAGAGCCAGTACCATTAATGGTAGGAATAGAACGGGAAAGCAGCAAATCTTTGGTTTTAGACCAATAAATATCAAATGAACTCTGAATACGTCCATTCCAAAGTGCAATATCAAAGCCAGTATTAATAGATGTAGTAGTTTCCCAACCTAAACCGGGCGAAGCTAACTTCGACGGATAGAAACCAAACTGTGCAGTATGATCATCATTCAGATAATTGTAAGTTGAAAGATTAGGTAGTGTACTATAAGCACTGATAGCCTCATTGCCATTTTTACCCCATGACAAGCGATATTTCAGATTGCTAATGGTTTCACTTATAGGCTTGTCTTTAAAAAAAGATTCATTGGAAATATTCCATCCAATAGCGGCTGAAGGAAAAACGCCGAATTTAGAACTTTCACCAAAAGCGGAGTAACCATCACGACGAGCAGTAAGAGTCAACAAGTAACGATCATCATAAGTATAATTCAAACGCCCCATTTGTGAAATATGATTTTCTTTATAATAATTGGAATTACCAGACATTGTGGCAGCTTTAGAAATCTGGTAATAATACATCACATCATTGGGAAAATTCTTACCTTCCATTGTATTCTGTTCATATTCCTTGCTTTGAGCAGAATATAATCCTGTGAAAAATATACGATGTTTACCAAATTCACGTTGATAAGAAATAATATTCTCCAAAATCCATTCTTCTGAATGCCAGTCATCAGTATTCAATACGCCATTAGCACTAGCTCCTTCGTAGGTATCCAAACCTTGATAATTCTTATAGGAGCTGTTTTGGTAAGTGAAGCCTGTATTCAATTTATAGCTCAGCCCTTTAATAAAGGGAAACTTTACCTCAAGCACATTATTAGTGATAACCTTTGCACGGATATCTTTTGTCTTATTATTAAGAGATCCCAACGGATTAATGCTGAAAGCTGAAGAGGAGTCCTCAGTAGCAGAAAGTGTAAGTGAACCATCCTCGTTATAAGCACGTCCCAACGGAACTTGTTTTATAGCCCGCCAAAAAGAAGCACTGCTACCACTACGATCGTAGCGACCTAACTGTGTAGTAGTAGAAAATTTCAACCAACTATTAAACTCCTGATCAAGATTGAAACGTACATTATAACGCTTGAACTCATTGCCTACCGCAGTTCCTTTCACATCCGTATAGTTCAATGAAATGAAATAGCTGGTTTTGTTAGCTCCACCACGGAAAGAAAGGTTATGCTGTTGTTTTATACCGGTCTGTGTTGCCAACTTCATCCAATCAGTACTCTGACCGGCAGCATACATAGCTAATTCAGTAGGAGTAAAGTTATCTAACCAAGGTTCAGGATTCTCTTCTGTAGGAGGAGTAGTATTGGTAGCCTTGAAAGCTTCAGATTTATACTTATAGAATTCTTTGCCATTCATCATACGAGGTAAATTGATAGGCTGGTCAATAGTAACATAAGTATCGTATGATACCGTCAATCTGTCTTTCTTACCGCGCTTAGAAGTAATAAGGATTACACCGTTAGAACCGCGAGCACCATAAATGGCTGCTGAAGAGGCATCCTTCAATACTTCTATACTCTCTACATCATTGGGATTGATTTCCGACCATGGACCATCAAAAGGTATTCCATCAAGAATAACAAGAGGTTTATTATCGGCCGTAATGGAGTTGTTACCACGAATACGTGTAGTAGTAGACGAACCTTCAGCATTACTACCCGTCACACTAATATTCAATCCTGGAACTGCTCCTTGCAAAGATTGAATCAAATTAGCTTGTGGGCGACTTTCAAGTACATCCGAGTTAACTGAAGCAACCGAACCTGTAAGATCACTTTTGCGCTGTACACCATAACCTACTACTACCACCTCATCCAGTGCCTGGTTATCTTCTTTCAGTACAATCTTTAACGATGATGCGTCTTTCACCTGCAATGTCTTGGATATATACCCAATGAAACTTATCTCCATTACCGCCCCCTTAGTCACTGAAGCGAGTTTAAAGTTTCCTTCTACATCGGTAATGGTGCCCGTACCCGTACCTTGTATCACTACATTGGCACCGATTATCGGTTCTCCTTGTTCATCTGTCACATTTCCGTTAATATTCCATGTCTGTGCATGAAGTGAGCTTGAAAGTGACAGCATCCACATAAGACAGACAAGCAAAATACCACTTGCGTCTCTCGATTTTTGTCTGGTTTTCATAAATTACATTTTTAAGTTAATAGGAACTTGTGTGTAAAAAATCTCGAGAGCAAAATTAGACAATGTAACAACCGATTATATTCACTGGTAGAGGATTTGGTAAATTCACAAAGTTATATATTACTGATTATCTTTCAATTACAGACAGACTCAATAGATTTTCAGTAGTGATTTAAATTAAATCGGTAATCAAAAACATGTATATAGATAATTGCCATTCGATAGTATTAAGCTATTGAATGGCAATTATCTATATACATGTGGGTAAAAAATGAGAGAAACGCTCAGTCTTCAAATTACTTTTTACAAACCTCTTTCACAGCTCGAAGAAATTCCTCCTTACTGAGCGAAGATTTATTTAAAGTTATAGAACGATTATTATATACGGTTTGCAGTGAACAGTGCAAAAATTCTGCAATCTTCTCACTATCCGTTACCCCCATTCGTATCAAAGCATGAATACGAAGTTCTGTATTAAGCCGCCCAGACTTCACTTCAATATGTTCTTCGGGACGTAGCAAACTATTGAAGTGCTCTACAAAATCAGGGTATAAATGTAGAATAATGGAATCAAATTTCTCATAAAAATCCTTCATTTCATCGCTCATGGTAGAAGTAGAACTAATCATCTTCTTTAAATCTTCAAGTTGCCCAGCCTTTAATTTACGGTTTAACTTTTTACGATACTCCTCCATACGGCAAATATAGGATGAACAAAGTTTGAATACCTGACCAATATACTCCTCCTTAATATAATTTGTGTCACGTAGAACCAAATTGAGCTTTTGCAGTTCACTATTAAGACTCTTCAATCTACCATTGGCCACATGTAGCTCAACCAAAGCTTTCCTACGTCTTCTTGTTTGCCTTCTCAAAAAGAAAAGAGCTATCAGCAATACAATAGTGAGAAAACTAATAAATAAAAGGAATAGCTTTAGCTGCTTCTGTTGCATATGATCACGTTCAATGTAGCTTTGATGTATCCTTCTCTGCAACTTCTGCTGATGAAGCAGTCGTACACGGCTCTTAAAAGTTATACCGATATCAGAACAATAAGTACTATAACGATAGGCTCGGTCCAACTGACCTTGTTCATATAAATAGGAAGCCAATGCATACAACGAACCAATATCACGATTCACAGCATATACATCAGCAATACCTGAGAGAATCATATTTTCCAGCCACTTGGTATGGTTGTGTTCTTTTTCATAAAGTAGAGCCAAGTTATAAGCTAAAATAGAATAATTACGACTATTAGGTAGAAGACGTTGTTTTTCCTTTTCCAACTCATCCCTAATGGCAATACGTTGTGCACCGGGAACATCTTGATATTTCCACACACGGCTATAAAGGTAGCGTGGCTCGTCAGGAGTGGCCGTCTGCAATACTGAATCTGAATATAACGCATAAAGTTGACCATAATGCTCATGTAATGCATCATCACCTAATGAATAGAGTTGCAACCGCGAGCAGAGAGTACGCATCTGACCATAATAACGCGAACGTAAGTAGCGAGGCATACTGGAAGAACAGAGTGAATGCATTACTTCAGAGGCTTGACTAAGCAAGCCATTAGCCGTATAAACAAAACCAATACCTAATAAAGATTCAATCTCACGATTCTTATCATGATATTGTCGTGCTAAATCAAGGCTTTGTGTAGTATACTTCATAGCCGAATCTGCATCATACACGCGATATTCTTGATAAATAGCCTGATTAAGTTCATACTGTTTCTCAAATGCCTTAGATTGTCTTAGTGAATGCTTCAACGCCTCTATTCGCTCCTCTTTCTGCAAAATAAGTTTATCAGAATTATCTATCAGACTATCTAATTGAGTAAACAATGCCTCATTTGCCTTAGCAGCACTATCTGAGATATGCTGCTTGCATCCAGCACAAAAAAACAAATATAGTAAGAAGAATCTGTCTCTTATACACATCTCCGAGCCCACGAGACCGTACTAGA
>ENA-UABZ01000337-UABZ01000337.1-human-gut-metagenome-genome-assembly--contig:-NODE-337-length-15372-cov-5.101586_pt1 | contig 15372 bp, 14 predicted proteins | sample MGYA00243877_ERZ654221 | MGnify/ENA primary metagenome ERZ654221 (study PRJEB26926, sample SAMN06165159) | human gut metagenome | biome: ENVO:00009003; feature: ENVO:2100002; material: ENVO:00002003...
TTGGCAGGAGATATTGACAGAGGCGGTGTGTTTGCCCAGATTGTGGGAACCATTGAGCTTTTAGAGGAGCAGGAGAGAAGAAGGATCAAAGGAACGATCATCAATAAATTTCGCGGGGACAAAGAAATCTTACGTCCCGGGCTTGATATGCTGGAAGAAAAGACAAAGATTCCGGTATGTGGGGTTGTTCCTTATTTCCACCTGGATATTGACGAAGAAGACAGCTTAAGCGAGCGGTTCACGCACAGAGAAAAGAAAGGGCTTCTGGATATTGCCGTGATCCGGCTTCCGAGAATTTCTAATTTTACAGATCTGATGCCGTTAGAATCTATGGATGAAGTCGGTGTCCGGTACGTGACAAGTGCGGCACAGTTCGGCACTCCGGATGCGGTCATTCTTCCCGGAAGTAAAAACACGATGGAAGACTTGAAGTGGCTTCGTCAGTGCGGACTGGAAGGAAAGATCCTTCGCCATGCGGCATCCGGAAAAACTGTATTTGGAATCTGCGGCGGCTATCAGATGATGGGAGAGCTTTTGCAGGATCCCAAAGGTGTGGAAGCGGGCGGGGAACTCAAAGGAATGGGCTTGCTTCCGATACAGACTGTGTTTGCAGGGGAAAAGATGAGAACCCGCGTACAGGGAACTTTTGAAGGGCTGTCTGGAAGTCTGAGCAGTTTAAGTCAGGTACCATTAGAAGGATATGAAATCCATATGGGAGTGACAACGTATACCGAGGAGCCTTGTCCGCTGGTGCAGATTCAGGAGGAAACAGGCGAAAGACGGATTCGATATGACGGCGCCAGAAAAAACAACTGTTACGGCTGCTATGTACACGGAATTTTTGATCAGGCTTGTGTCGCATCCGGGTTTGTTTCGGCACTTTTAAAAGAAAAAGGATATGATGCCGGGCAGCTTGAGCGTCTGGACTGGAAGGCATACAAGGAAACCCAGTACAATAAGCTGGCGGAGATTATCCGGGAAAGTTTGGATATGGAGTATATTTATCAGATTCTGGGGAAAGGAACGAGAATGCCATGAAAACAGTAATACGGATCGGAAGCAGGGAAAGCAGGCTGGCGGTGACACAGACCGAACTCATAAAAGGACAGATCGAGGCGCATTTTCCGCATATCCGTGTGGAGATCGTGACAATGAAGACGACCGGAGACCGGATTTTAGACCGGAGTCTGGAGCAGATCGGAGGAAAAGGTTTGTTTGTCAAGGAGCTGGATCAGGCTTTGCGAAAGGGACGGGTCGATCTGTCTGTGCACAGCTTAAAAGACATGCCGATGGACATCCCGGAAGATCTTCCGATTCTTGCATATAGCAAACGGGAAGATCCACGAGATGTGCTGATCTTTCGGCAGGGACAGACCGAAAGCATTTCCGGCGGGATGATTGGGACTTCCAGCAAGAGGCGGAGACTGCAGCTGGAGAGACTGTATCCGGACTGTCACTTTCAGGGAATCCGAGGAAATGTGCAGACGAGACTTCGCAAACTGGAGGAAGAAGGATTTTGTGCCACGGTTCTGGCAGCAGCCGGATTAAAAAGACTGGGAATGGATTCCTGTATCGGGAGATATTTTTCCTGCGAAGAAATGATCCCGGCAGCTGGACAGGGAATTCTGGCAGTGCAGGCAAGAGCCGGGGAATATCAGGAACTTTTAGAAGTGCTCAACGATCCCCAGTCTGAGGCCGCGGCGAAGGCAGAACGAGCCTTTGTAAAAGTACTGAATGGCGGATGTACTTCACCTGTGGCAGCATATGCAGAAATCAGAGGATCAAAGTGTTATATTACAGGGCTGTACTGGAGAGAATCAGATGAGAACTGGTTTGTAGAAAAGACAAGCGGCAATAAGAAAGAAGCAGAGCTGCTGGGGGAGACTCTTGCACATAATATGCAGAAAAAGTATGGAAAATAGAAAAGGAGCGCATATGGAAAGTCAGCAGAAAAAAAAGACGGGAAAGGGATCTCCATCCGGCAAAGTATGGCTTGCGGGAGCAGGACCGGGAGATGCCTCTCTTTTGACACTGAAAGTAAAAAAATGGATGGATGAGGCGGATGTGATCATCTATGATGCCCTGATCAGTGCAGAGATCCTGAGTCTGATCCCGGATGGAAAAGAATGGATTTACGTGGGGAAACGTTCCGGACATCACTGTGTCCGCCAGGAAGAGATCAATCAGATTTTACTTCGTGAGGCGAAAGCGGGAAAAAATGTCCTTCGCTTAAAAGGAGGAGATCCGTTTGTATTCGGGAGAGGGGCCGAGGAGGCAGAGTGTCTGGCGGCAGAAGGGATTCCGTTTGAAATCATCCCAGGAGTGACTTCTGCTCTTGCAGTTCCGGCGTATGCAGGCATTCCGATCACGCATCGGGATTTTGCGTCTTCCTTTCATGTGATCACAGGGCATGCAAAAGAGGGGAAAAAAATAGAGATTCCTTATGACGCTCTTGCAAAATTGAATGGAACGCTTATTTTTCTGATGGGGATCACTGCCATGGAAGAGATATGTCGGGGACTGATCCAGGCGGGAATGGATGAGAATACACCGGCAGCAGTGCTGGAAAAAGGAACTACGGCAAGACAGAGAAGGCTTGTCAGCACACTTGTCAGGCTTTGGGAGGATGCGAAAGCATTTCAGGTGCAGACGCCTGCGATCATTCTTGTGGGAAAAGTCTGTACATTGTCTGAAAAATTTGACTGGGTAAAGAGTCTTCCTCTGTGGGGAAAACAGATCCTGACCACCCGACCGAGGCAGAACAGTTCCAGGCTGGCCGGAAGGCTCCGGGAATTGGGGGCACAGGTAATTGAGCTGCCGTCTATTACAACAAAGCCTGTCTGGCCCAATGAAGTACTTGGGACAATTCTGGGGAGTATCAGAGAACAGGAAAGCGAGCAGTGGCTGGTGTTTACCAGCCCCATCGGGGTACAGACGTTCTGGAAACAGCTCAGAATGCTGAAAATGGATGTACGCAATGTATTTCTTCCTCATGTAAAAGTTGCAGCCATTGGTTCCGGTACAGCAAAGGAACTGGAACAGTTTGGCGTGTTTGCGGATGTCATGCCGCAGACATTCTGTGCAGCGGCACTGGGGGAGGCGATCGCAGGAGAAGCGGCACCAAAGAGCCGGATTGTACTGCTGCGGGCAAAGCAGGGATCCGAAGAGCTGCTTCCGCCGCTGAAAAACGCCGGATTGAAGGTGGAAGATGTGCCTCTGTATGAAACGATCTGTAAATTGCAGGAGACTTTAAAGGAAACAATTGAGAAGCAGCAGAGGCAGGGAGAGATTGATCTGGTGACATTTACCAGTGCATCCACGGTCCGTGGATTTGTACAGGCACTTCCGGGAATCGATACTACAAAAATACGGGCTGTCTGCATTGGAGAACAGACGGCAAATGAGGCAAAAAGATATGGAATGCAGATACAGATTTCAGAAGAAGCATCTGTGGAGAGCATGGTCTTAAAGATTCTGGAGCTGGCAGAAGAATAGAGAGGAGAGCATACAGTGGCAAAATACATAGGAAAACGGCTTGTTACAGGGATCCTTTCCTTGTTTGTTCTGGCAACGGTTACATTTTTTCTGACCAGGGCAATTCCGGGAAGTCCTTTTCAGGGAGCAAATGTGTCGGAGAGTGTGCTGCAGATGATGGAGGAAGAATATGGATTACATCAGCCGGCAGGGGTGCAGTATGTCACATATATGAAGCATCTGCTTCGCGGAAATCTGGGATATTCTTATCAAAATCCGTCCGAATCGGTTGCAAATATCATTCAAAGATCCTGGCCGGTGACTGCGGTGATCGGAGTTCTGGCAATTCTTCTGGCAATGATCGTCGGAATCGGGATTGGAGTCTGGCAGACTTTTTCGAGACACAGGCTGCTTCGTGGAGGGCTTTTTACCGGAACACTTCTGATCGGAGGAGTTCCCAATTTTGTGGCAGCACTTTTGCTGATGCTTGTATTTGGAGTCTGGCTGAAATGGCTGCCGGTCAGCGGACTGGATTCCTGGAAAAATTACATTCTCCCGGTATGCGCTCTGGCGCTGTATCCCGCCTGTTCGCTGGCACGGCTGACCGGGACACTTCTTGCCCAGGAGAAACAAAGAGATTATGTACTTCTGGCGCGGACGAAAGGACTGAAAAAAAGACAGATCCTGTTTACGCACATTCTGCCGCATATCTGGATTCCGGTGCTGAATTATCTGGGACCTGCAAGTGCGTTTCTTTTGACAGGAAGTTTTGTGGTGGAGAGCATTTTTACCATTCCGGGGCTTGGAAGACAGTTTGTAAGTTCCATTGCGAACCGAGATTATACACTCATTCTCGGGCTGACGATCTTTATGGGGGCAGTCGTGATCCTGATTCAGCTGGCGGTGGACTTACTTAGTGCGTGCATTGATCCGAGAGTGCGCAGAAGCTATGTGGATGAGGAGTAAGAGCAGTGCAAAGGAGAAGCAATGAAGCAGATAAATTTTAGAAAAAACGAAAAAATAACAGTGGGACTGATCCTGCTTTTGCTCTGCATTTTTTTAGCAGTACTGGTTCCGGCCCTGTCACCTTGGACATCTACAGAAATGCATGCGGATATCCGCAGTCAGGGAATGTCCTTCGCCCATCCTTTCGGGACAGATAAGTTTGGAAGAGATCTGTTTGTACGGGTTTGGTGCGGAGTCAGGATCAGTTTGTGTGTCGGACTTGCAAGTGCACTTTTAAACGGCGCGCTGGGTGTTTTATATGGAGCGGTATCCGGGTATGCGGGAAAAACCGCAGATAATATTCTGATGCGGATCGCGGATATTGTGGCATCGGTTCCGTCTCTTTTGTATGTGATCCTGATCATGATGGTACTGGGAGCGAATGAGGTAAGTATCCTTGTGGGACTTTGTATATCCAGCTGGATTGAAACGGCGCGCATTGTAAGAGGAGAAGTGATGCGGATCAAAGAACGGGAGTTTGTTCTGGCATCCCGGCTTGCAGGAGCCGGCCCTCTTCGGATCTTTCTGACCCATCTTTTGCCGAATGCTGCAGGACCGATTGTGGTAAGTCTTACATTTCTGGTACCGCAGGCTATTTTTACCGAAGCATTTTTGAGCTTTATGGGAGTCGGGATTCCGGCGCCAGGAGCCAGTCTTGGCACCATGATCCAGGCAGCCAGAAGCCAGATCTTCGTGCATCCGTATCAGATGCTGATTCCGACAGCAGTGCTGTGCATCCTGATACTGTCGCTGAATCTGATCGGGGCAGGACTGGAAGCAAAAATCCGCAGAAGAAGGGAAGGAATGTAAGATGAAGCTGTTAGAAGTAGAAAATCTGACCGTACAGTATCCGGGAAGCGCCAATCCGGCATGCAAGGTATCTTTTCAGGTAGAATCCGGAGAACTGCTTGGGATCGCAGGGGCTTCCGGTGCAGGGAAAAGTACGGCGATGCTGGCATTGATGGGGATTTTGTCGGAACAGGTACAGATCACCAGCGAAAAATTGAAGCAGCACGGGACAAAAGCAATGATCTTTCAGGATGCTTCGGCATCTTTAAATCCACTGATCCGTGTGGGGAAGCAGCTCACAGAGACCATTTTGGCACATCAGAGGTGTACCGGAAAAGAAGCCAGAGAGCGGGCGGAAACACTTCTGGATGAAGTGGGAATTCAAGATCCCGGGCAGAGAATGAAGCAGTATCCGTTTGAGCTTTCCGGCGGAATGAAGCAGAGGGTGGCAATCGCGATCGCACTTGCATGTAATCCGGACCTGATCATTGCGGATGAGCCGACCACAGCGCTGGATGTGACCGTACAGAGACAGATCCTCGATCTGTTGAAAAAAATTGCAGAAGAGACGCATACAGCCATCGTACTGGTCAGCCATGATCTGGGTGTGATCGCCTCCATGTGCAGCAGGGTGCTGGTGATGAAAGAGGGGCGGATCGTAGAAGAGGGAAGTATGGAGCAGATTTTTTATGAACCGGCACATCCTTATACGAAAAAACTCTCGGACATGGCAAGAAAGTTTTATCAGGTGCCGGAGAAAAAAAAGACCGGAGAAGTTATTTTAAGGACACAGGGACTGGGAAGAAGCTTTGTAAAAAATTCCCTGTTTGGAAAATCCAGATCTCTGGAAGCGGTGGAACCGCTGTCTTTTGAGATTCATAAGGGTGAGACCTTTGGATTGGTAGGAGAGAGCGGATCCGGAAAGACGACTCTTGCAAGAATGCTGACAGGGATCATTCCTCCGAGCTGCGGCAGTTTTTCCTGTGAAGGAAGAATCCAGATGATCTTTCAGGAGGCATCGGCATCCTTTGATCCGGAATTTTCACTGGAACGGATCCTGGAGGAGCCTCTGGTGATCCAGAAAAAAGGCTCCAAAAAGGAGAGGGAAAAACGTGTGGCAGAAATGCTTGGACTGGTTCAGATGGAAAAGATCGACGTCAGAAAAACGACAGCGGCTCTTTCCGGAGGGCAGCGTCAGAGAATTGCAGTGGCAAGGGCATTACTTTTAAATCCGGAGCTTTTGATCTGTGACGAATCGTTTTCTTCGCAGGACATCCTTACGCAGTCTCGGCTTCTGGAGCTTCTGGAAGAGATTCAGAGAAAGACACAGCTGTCCTATATGTTTATTTCCCATGATCTGCAGGTAGTCAGACGAATCAGCCAGAGGATGGGGGTCATGTATCTTGGAAGTATGGTAGAGCAGGGATTGACTGCGGAGATCTACGAGGAGCCGTGGCATCCGTATACAAAAGAACTGCTGCGGGCAATGCTGCCACTTGATCCGAAGAAAGCAGCCAGACAGAAACGACTGATCCTGAAGGAAACGAGAAATCGCTCTCAGGATACAGAAAACGGTTGTCCATATGCACCGAGATGCCGGTATGCAATGGAGTGCTGCCACAAAGAAAAACCTGGAAGCTATCGGTTTGGGGAAAGAGAAGTGAGGTGCTTTTTGTATTCGGAAGCGCATACCAAAAAGCGTGCAAAGGATTACCATATGACTTCTCAGATTTGAGAACAGAAGAGAATGGAGAAGAGCATGAAGAAAAAAATGACAGCGATTGTCATGTGTATCTGCATTCTGGCAGGCATGATAACAGGGTGCAATGCTTCGGAGCAGAAGGAGACAGAAGCACGTACAAAAAAAGAAATTACGATTGCAGTAAACAGTGAAACAGGAGGGATGGATCCGGCGGGAAATATTGCACTGACCTATCTTTCCTATTCGGTCACAGCTCTGGACGAACTGCTGACATTTGATGAAAATGGAGAAATCGAATGCCGGGCGGCACAGTCCTATGAGGTGAATGAGGATTCTACAGAATGGACATTTCATTTAAGAGAAGGGGGCTGCTGGTCGGACGGAACACCAGTGACTTCGGCTGACTTTAAGAATACCATTGTGCGGGCGCTGGATCCTAAAAGTGGAAGTGGATATGCGAACTATCTGTTTCCGATCGAACATGCAGAGGAAATTTATGAAGGAACGGCCGATATGGAGAGTCTTGGTGTTGAGACACCGGATGAAAATACTCTGATCTTTCATTTGAGTAAGCCGTGTGTGTATTTTCTGGAGCTTTTGCGTCTTCCGGTCTACACACCGTCCTGCAGTAAATATGCGAAAGAGACGGGCAGCGGATGGGATAAAAATCCAGAGACCAGTCTGTCAAACGGACCGTTTTATCTGGAAAAATATGTACCGGAGCAATATTTTGTCCTGAAAAAGAATGAGCGTTACTGGAATGCAGATGCGGTGCATCTGGAGCGGATCACCTATCGCTTTTTTGAAGAACAGCAGGCAATGTTAAGTGCTTATGAGACCAAAGAGGTCGATGTGGCAGTCTCCCTTCCTTCTGTTGTCATGGAACTGTATCAGGGGAAAGACGATCTGGCAGTGACAGACAATATCGCGACGCGCTATATTTATCCGAATCTGGATGTGAAGCCTCTGGATGATGTGCGTGTGCGGGAGGCGATCAATCTTGCCATCAACCGGGAAGATCTTTGTAAAATGGTAGGAGAAGACACAGAGCCGACTGTGAATTTCGTGGCAAAGCGTATGAAAAATAATACGACCGGAGAGTATTTTGTGGAAGAGGCAGATCCTCCGTTTGAGGAAAATGTGGAAAAGGCAAGAGAGCTGCTCTCTCAGGCGGGATATCCGGACGGGAAAGGCTTTCCTGTTTTGACCTACAAATATCCGTCTCTGGAATTAGATGCAGATACGGCTCAGGTGATCCAGGAGCAGCTCAAGCAGAATCTGAATATAGAGATCAAGCTGGAGGCGCAGGAATTACAGACCAATTATGCGACCAGAAGAGCCGGGAACTTTGATCTTTGCCGGATGAACTGGACGGCAGATTTTGCAGATCCGTACACCTACTTGTCCATGCTTCTGTCAAATGGAACGTATAACTGCAGTGGAGTCCGGGATGAAAAATACGACCGTCTGGTAGAAGCCTCGGATGTGGAAACGGATCCTGTAAAACGAAATGCACTGCTTCACGAGGCAGAGCAGTGGGCAGTGGGAGAGCAGTTTTATATCATTCCTTTGTTTTCCATGAAAAGCTGTAATCTGATTCGGCCGGATATCACAGGAGTGAGTCAGATTCCGGCAACCGGAGCACTGGAATACCGGTATGCAGATGTGAAAGGAGACTAAAATGTTTCACGTAGTGACAGGCGGAAGCGGGAGCGGGAAATCCGCATATGCAGAAGAACAGATCTGTATGCTCAAAAAAAAGACAAATTCCCGTCATCTGTATTATATTGCAACCATGGTCCCTTATGGGAAAGAGACAGAACAAAAGATCCTGCGTCACAGACAGATGCGAAATGGAAAAGGATTTGAGACGTTGGAATGTTTTACAGACCTTAAGAAGCTGGTTCAGACCGAGCCGGGGTTTCGCGCGGATGCGGCAGAAGAGGGAATCTGTGTACTTCTGGAATGCATGTCGAATCTGACTGCAAATGAGTTGTATCTGGATACAGGTGCAAAAGAACGGACCAGGGAAGCCGTTCTGGAAGGAATCCGGGAATTAGAAAAACGCTGCCGGGGACTTGTGGCAGTCACAAATGAAGTGTTTTGTGATCTGCCTCCGGCTGACGAAGAAATGCAGGAATACTTAAGCGTACTGGGAACAATCAACTGCCGGATGGCAAAAATGGCAGATCAGGTGACAGAAGTTGTTTATGGAATACCGGTGGAGGTGAAAAAGGGATGAAAATGGTAATCGGAGGAGCTTATCAGGGGAAAACAGACTATGCAAAACAGGCATATCCAAACCTTGTGTGGAGTGACGGGGCATCCTGTGACCTGAAAGACATTTTTTCCTGTTCGGGAATTGTTCATTTTGAAGAATTTGTAAGGCGCTGGATCCGGGAAAACAAAGCAGAGCATGCAACGGATCTGGCAGAGCAGATTTTACAGGAAAATCCGGATCTGATCGTAGTGACTGTGGAAGTCGGATACGGACTGGTTCCGGTGGATGCGTTTGAAAGACAGTACAGAGAAGCTGTGGGAAGAATCTGTACAAATCTTGCAGCCTGTGCAGACCGGGTGGATCGGGTACAGTGCGGGATCGGGATCAGGATCAAGTGAGAAGGAGAACAGAAAGATGAAGATAGAGTTGGAAAATGTATTGCCGCAGGATATTGAAAAAAGAAGTTTTGAGATCATTACAGAAGAGCTGGGAGAGGTCAGTCTGATTCCGGGAACAGAACCGATCGTAAAGCGCTGTATTCATACAAGCGCAGATTTTGAGTATGCAAAGAGTCTGAAATTTTCAGAAAACGCAGTTCAAAGGGCAATGGATGCAATCCGTGACGGAGCGTGGATCGTGACCGATACGCAGATGGGAAAATCAGGGATCAACAAGAAAAAACTGGCACAGTACGGAGGCGAAGTGTGCTGTTTTATGTCTGACGAAGAGACTGCAAACATGGCAAAAGAACAGGGAACAACGCGCGCGGTTGCCAGCATGGAGCGTGCGGCCAAGCTGGATAAAAAACTGATCTTTGCCATTGGCAATGCGCCGACTGCGCTGATCCGGTTGTATGAGATGATTCAGGAAGGAAGATTAAAACCCGAGCTGATCATTGGAGTGCCGGTGGGGTTTGTCAATGTGGTACAGTCAAAAGAACTGATCCTGTCGCTGAACGACACACCGTATATCGTGGCAAGAGGACGAAAAGGCGGAAGTAATATCGCAGCATGTATCTGCAATGCGTTGTTGTATATGATGGATGAAAAGAAGTGACGAGGGAGAGAAGAGCATGGGCGGATATTATTTTCCGATGTTTGTGGATATTTCGACAAAGAGGATTCTTGTGATCGGCGGGGGGAAAATTGCGGCAAGAAGGGTGCGTACGCTGTTAAAATTTGCAGAGCACATTGAGGTGACAGCGCCTGAGATCTGTGATGAAATGAAGGACATTCTGAAAGAAGAGGAAAAAAAGGAAGTGCCTCAGGCAGTGTGGAGTTCTCGAAAAGTTTTGGAAGAAGATCTGAAAGATACATCTGATTTTTTGAATGGGGCAGACATTGTGCTGACTGCGACCGATGACCGAGAGCTGAATCAAAAAATCGTAAGTGCGTGCAGAATGCGTAAGATTCTGGTAAATACTGCAGATGACAAATCCCTGTGTGATTTTTTCTTTCCTGCAGTGACTGAAAAAGACGGTGTTGTGATCGGGATGAATTCCGGTGGGAAGAGCCCGAAGACGGTGCGTAAGGTCCGGGAATATCTGGAGAAATATCGCTGAAATCTTACGGGATTATGTTGTTGGCATTTACAATTTAGAAACGATTGAGCTTTTTCTGTTTTATCAGTATAATGAAAATAATAAAACTTGTTGGAATCTATGAAATGAGGTGATCATGTGACAGTCGAACAAATGAGGCGAAAAAGACAGCAGTTTGGCTATAGTTGTGAGCAGCTATCGGAGCTATCAGGAGTCTCTTTGGAAACGGTGCAAAAGATTTTCCATGACAATGAGGAAGTATTCAGCCCGGATATACTGAAACAAATAGAATCTGTATTTGAGAATAAAAGAGACTCTGATAGGGGCTTTTCTTATGTGTGCGAATCGAAGATGGAATATGGAATATCAAAAAAAAGTCGAGAGTGTACTCTTGAGGATTACTATCAACTTCCGGATGAAAGACGAGCAGAGTTGATTGATGGTGTGATCTATGATATGTCTGCGCCTACAATTATTCATCAGAAGATCAGCTTGGAAATCAGTGTACGGCTTCATGCTTTCATCAGCCAAAAGAAGGGAGCATGCATGGTTTTTTCTGCACCGGTAGATGTACAGCTTGATTGTGATGAAAAGACAATGGTACAGCCGGACGTTTTGGTGGTATGTGACCGTGAGAAAATAGTTCCGACACATGTGTATGGAGCTCCGGATCTGATTATGGAAATCTTGTCCCCTGCTACAAGAAAAATTGATATGAATATCAAACATAGCAAATATGCGGCAGCGGGAGTCAGGGAATACTGGCTTATCGACCCGGATAAGAAAAAAGTTGTAGTGTATGATCTGGAAAATGAAGAACTTCCGGTTGTCTATGGATTTGAAAATCGTGTACCTGTGGGAATATTCCAAGGGGAATGTGAGATTGATTTTTCCGAAATATATGAGTCTGTAAAGTTTTTGTATCAGGAGTGATTTACTCCTGATTACAGTAATTTTTCTAAAATATACCTCTGCGGGGTCATACCCAGTGACCGGTATAATTCCTGTGCAGATTCATTGAATTCCCATACCATCAGATCGATTCTTGTGGCTCCGAGTTCTTTTGCTTTTTGTTCCATTTCATGAAAAAGAGTCGTTGCGATTTTCTGACCACGGTAAGAAGGGTGTACAAACATATCATCTACATAAGTCGGCTTCTGAATAAATGTGACTTGCAGGAATAAATAAATCAGGGCGTCCCTGAACATGAAGGTCGTGAAGCTCCTGCATATAAGAATCGATCACAGGATAATCCTCTGGGATCAGTAGGCGAATGTTCATAAGTTGTCTCCTTTTCTGAAAAATCAAATCATGTTATTTGTGGGTCAGGTTTCCACGGAATTGCTTACATAGAAACTGAAATCTATTGAATCGGCTCTCCGATTTTCATCTGATAACCACAAAATCATTCATATCATCATTATAGTTCATTCAAATACCGAATGGAAGAAAATTATTTGGCCATAGTGATGTACTGGCAACAGAAAAATATAAAAAAACAGTAGCCGTTCCACTGCATTTAGTGATAAAATATTAACAAAAGAATTACAGCAAATGATGACAGGAGGAATTGACAATGGCAAAGGTATTAATCAGCCCGGGAAAATATGTGCAGGGCGCAGGAGAGATGAAAAAACTGGGAGAATATGCTCAGAATTATGGAAAGAAGGCTCTGATCCTGATCAGCAAGGGTGGATACAAGCGAATCGGAGCAATGGTGGAGAAAAGCTTTGAAGGAAAAGAATGTGGATATGTTTTTGATTACTTCAATGGTGAATGCAGTAAAAAAGAAATCAAACGTCTTGGAGAAATCGTGAAAAAAGAAGCGTGTGATGTCGTGATCGGTATCGGCGGAGGTAAGATTTTTGATACTGCAAAGGCAGTGGCATATTATGAAAAGACGCCGGTTCTGATCTGTCCGACGATCGCATCTACAGATGCACCGTGCAGCGCACTTTCTGTAATTTATACAGAAGAAGGTATGTTTGAGGAGTATTTGTTCCTGCCGTCCAATCCGGATATGGTCATGATGGATACAGAGATTATTGCAGAATCACCGGTTCGCCTTACTGTTGCCGGAATGGGAGATGCACTTGCAACTTATTTTGAAGCAAGAGCGTGTCAGAGATCAGATGCCGCATCCTGTGCAGGCGGAAAGATCACCGGGGCAGCTATGGCTCTTGCAAAATTGTGTTTTGATACGCTGATGGAGGAAGGTGTGAAGGCGAAGCTTGCACTGGAAGCAGGTGCCTGTACAGAAGCAGTGGAAAAAGTGATCGAGGCAAATACACTGCTGTCCGGAATTGGCTTTGAAAGCGGCGGTCTTGCAGGAGCACATGCGATTCACAATGGTCTGACAGTACTCGAAGAATGTCATCATATGTACCATGGAGAGAAAGTGGCATTTGGAACGATCACACAGCTGGTGCTTGAGAACATCCCGTCAGAAGAGCTGCAGCAGGTGATCGATTTCTGCATCGAATGTGGACTTCCGGTTACACTGGAACAGCTGGGAGCAGGTAAGATTACGGAAGAACAGTTGATGAAAGTGGCAGAGGCAGCCTGTGCCGAGACAGATACTCTGCACAATATGCCGTTTGAAGTGACACCGAAGAAAGTGGCAGATGCGATCAAGGCGGCAGATGCGTACGGACATTATTTTCTCGGAGAGTAAGCTTGTATCTGGTCAGAAAAAATGACGGCGGATGCTGTCCATGGCGAAAGTCAGGATGGCATTCGCCTTTTTCTGTGCTATAATAAAAGTTCAGAAATACAACAGGAGAATAGTGACTGTTCATACAGTAACGGAGAATGGCAATTTATGAATCAGGTAATACAGACAGTTCTGGCAGCATTTTCAAACCAGAATATTGAGATAAATACAGCCAGAAAGCTGGCAAATCTAAAAAAATTAGATCCGCTTCATCTCTGGGTGGAGAAAGAAGATATTGTGATAAAAACAGAGTGTGGAAAGACTCCTTTGAGATTATATTTCCCATCAGAAGAGACAAAAAGGCAGAAAGAAGAGATTTCCTCCGCGATTTTTTTTATCCATGGAGGAGGATGGTCTACAGAGAGTGTAGAAACATATGACAGAATCTGCAGTATGCTATCAAAATCTGTTGACAAGACCGTCATATCTGTAGAATATCGCCTAGCGCCGGAGTATCCGTTTCCGGCAGGGCTTGAGGATTGTTATCTGGCTGCAAGGGCACTGTATCAGGGGAAAATCTTTCCAAAGATTGAGCCGGGACAGATTTCTGTTATGGGAGACAGCTCCGGAGGAAATCTGGCGGCAGCCTTGTGTCTGCTGGCAAGAGACCGAGGGGAATTTTCAATTCATAAGCAAATTTTGGTCTATCCGGCAGTGAACAACTGCTACACACTGGATTCTGCATATGATTCGATTCGGGAGAACGGAGAAGGATATCTGCTTACCAGAGGAAAGATGCATGATTATCTGCAGCTTTATATCGGGAAGCAGGAGGATTTAAAAAGTCCGTATGTGTCGCCTGTTCTTGCAGAAGATTTGACAAATATGCCGGAAACGCTGGTGCTGAGTGCAGAGTTTGATCCGCTTAGAGATGAGGGCGAGGATTATGCCAAAAGACTGAAAGAAGCCGGAAATAAGGTGACGTGCTATCGGATCGCAGGGGCATTTCACGGGTATTTTGCACTTGGAGTTTCAAGACTTCATGTGGAAGAGAGTTTTGCGTATATTGACCATTTTTTACGGGAGGGGTAACGATGCAGAAAAAGAAACGTTCACAGTGGAGAAAGCTGGACAATGCAGCACAGGCATTTCCGGCAGCAACCGGGAAGAAAGATACCAGGGTATTCCGGCTGTATTGTGAACTGAAAGAGGATGTCATAGAGGAAGTTCTGCAAAAAGCAGTGGAATGTACGCTGGAAAAGTATCCGCTGTATTGTTCGGTTCTCAGGAAAGGGCTGTTCTGGTTCTATATGGAGCAGCGGAATTTAAAACCAAAAGTCAAGGCAGAAGATCGGCCGCCATGCAGCGGACTGTATGTGCCGGATCAGAAAAGCTTTCTGTTTGAGGTCTCTTATCATAAAAAGAAAATAAATCTGGAAGTGTTTCATTGTCTGACTGATGGGACGGGAGCGCTGAATTTTTTAAAAGAACTGGTGCGGAATTACCTGATGATTTGCTATCCACAGGTGGAGTTTCCGCCTGTTTCAGAAGAAGAGATTTCCACAGCCAGTGATCACGAAGAAGACAGCTTTTCGCAGTATTATTCAAAATCAGATTATGGCAGTGTCAAAAAGAGCAGACCTGCATTCCAGCTGAAAGGGGAACGGCTGGAGCAGGAGGAAATGTCGATTCTGGAGATCGTTCTTTCTTCAGGAGAGGTATACAAAAGAGCGAAGGCATACGGGGTGTCCGTGACGGTATTTCTCTCTGCCGCACTGCTTTGTGCGATTCACGAGGAGATGCCGAGAAGTCAGATGAAAAAGCCGGTCACTCTGATGGTGCCGGTGAATCTGAGAAATTATTTTCCCTCCTATTCCATGACGAACTTTTTTGGTTGGATTGAAGCTGGTCAGGTGTTTGAAGAAAATACGAGATTTGAGGAAGTTTTGCAGAATCTGCAGCATGTCTTTCGAACAGAACTTGTAAAA
>ENA-UABZ01000398-UABZ01000398.1-human-gut-metagenome-genome-assembly--contig:-NODE-398-length-14054-cov-4.407743_pt1 | contig 14054 bp, 10 predicted proteins | sample MGYA00243877_ERZ654221 | MGnify/ENA primary metagenome ERZ654221 (study PRJEB26926, sample SAMN06165159) | human gut metagenome | biome: ENVO:00009003; feature: ENVO:2100002; material: ENVO:00002003...
ATATTAATGTGTTCTGATTTGATATTCTTTTATCACAGTAAAGATAGAATTGCAGATAGTAGGAATGGCTGCAATTTGTTTATAATAAGTGTGATAGGAGAATGTGAAGTATGAAATATGGTTTTTTTGACGAATCGAAAAAAGAATATGTGATCACAAGACCGGATACACCGGCACCTTGGGTGAACTATCTTGGATCTCCAGAATATGGAGCAATTATTTCTAATAATGCAGGTGGATATAGCTTTGCAAAATCAGGAGCGAACGGAAGAATTTTAAGATATGTCTTCAATCAGTTTGACCAGCCGGGAAGATATATCTACTTAAGAGATCAGGAGAGTGAAGATTATTGGTCAGCTTCCTGGCAGCCGGTAGGAAAAGATCTGAATTCTTATAAGAGCGAATGTCATCATGGTACAGCATACACAAAGATGATGGCTGATTATAGCGAGATCCACTCAGAAGTAAGATACTATGTTCCGCTGAATCAGTCTTATGAAGTGTGGAATCTTGCAGTGACAAATACCTCGGATCGCATGCGCAAGATCAATGTAACAGGCTATGCAGAATTTACAAACAACAGCAATTACGAGCAGGATCAGGTAAATCTTCAGTACTCTCAGTTCATTACAAGAACAGTGTTCCGTGGAAACCGTGTGCGGCAGCTGATCCATGCCAATCTGGATCAGCTGGAAGATGGAAAAGATGTGGATGACAAGATCGTTGTTGACCGTTTCTTCGGACTTGCAGGTGCAAAGGTTGATTCCTGGTGTGGAAGCAGGGAAGGTTTCCTTGGAAGATATCATGGATACAACAATCCGGTCGGAGTGGAAGATGGTATTTTAAATTGTGAAGGAAATTATAATGAAAATGGATGTGGAGCATTAGCTACAATCCTGACTTTATATCCGGGAGAGACAAAAGAAATAGCATTTCTTGTTGGTATGAAAGAAGATGTTGATGCAGAAACAATCGTGTCTCGTTATGAGGATTGTGAAACAATCTGCAGAAATGAACTGGAAGAATTAATCCAGTACTGGCATGGACATCTGTCCCATTTCCAGGTGAAGACACCAAGCGAAGAATTTAATATAATGATCAATACATGGAATGCATATAACTGCTTTATGACATTTATCTGGTCACGTGCTGCATCCTTTACATATTGTGGACTGAGAAATGGATACGGTTATCGTGACACAGTACAGGATATCCAGGGTGTGATCCATCTGGCACCGGAGATGGCAGTAGAGAAGATCCGCTTCATGCTTTCTGCACAAGTAAATAATGGTGGAGGGCTTCCACTTGTAAAATTCACACACAATCCGGGACATGAGGATACACCGGATGATGCTTCTTATGTGCAGGAGACAGGACACCCGGCTTATCGTGCAGATGATGCGCTGTGGCTGTTCCCGACAGTATACAAATACATTTCCGAGACGGGAAATCTGGAATTTATCGATGAAGTGATTCCGTTTGCAAATAAAGAAGAAGGTACCGTGTACGAGCATTTGAAACGTGCAGTAGATTTCTCCATGAATCATCTTGGAAAGCATGGTATGCCGGCAGGCCTTTATGCTGACTGGAATGACTGCTTAAGACTCGGAAAAGATGGAGAGTCAACCTTCGTTGCATTACAGTTCTACTATGCAATGACAATTTTGAAGGAATTTGCTGAGTATAAGAAAGACACAGAATATCTGAATTATCTGGAGGAAAGTCAGAAGAAGCTGGAAAAACTGATCCAGGATCTCTGTTGGAACGAAGACCGCTTTATCCGTGGCTTCACAGAGGATGGTGAAGTGATCGGACAGCGCACAGATCCGGAGGCAAATATGTGGCTGAACCCACAGAGCTGGTCTGTGATCAGTGGGCTTGCAAATGAAGCGCAGGCAGATCTTGCACTTCAGAATGTATATGACAAACTGAATACAGAATATGGTGCAATTCTGATGGATCCTCCGTATCATGCACATGCATTTGACGGTGCACTGGCTGTGATCTACAATGCCGGAACAAAGGAAAATGCAGGAATTTTTTCACAGTCTCAGGGATGGATCATTCTTGCAGAGGCGCTTCGTGGACACGGAGAGAGAGCATTTAACTATTTTATTGAAAATGCACCGGCTGCACAGAATAATCGTGCAGAGATCAGAAGACTTGAACCATACTGCTATGGACAGTTTACAGAAGGAAAACACAGCCCGAACTTCGGCCGTTCTCATGTACACTGGCTGACAGGAACAGCATCTACGGTTATGGTGGGATGTGTAGAAGGAATTCTCGGAATGCGGCCAGACTTCTATGGACTGAAGATTGCTCCGTCAGTACCGAAAGAGTGGGAGGAATTTGAAATCGAAAAAGATTTCAGAGGTTCACATTTACATATCGTTGTGAAAAATCCGGGGCATGCAGAGTCAGGATGTGAAAAACTTTTCGTAAATGGAGAACAAATGAAAGATAATTATATTCCACAGGAGAAGTTAACAAAGACAACAGAGGTAGAATTATTCCTTTCTTAAATGAAATGACGAGGGACTGGACATGAGAAAAATCAATTTTACAGATAAAAACGGAACATTTACGATTACAAATCCGGAAAATTATAGTGGACTTTACTTACCACTGGCAGGGGAAGAAGGTCTGAAATCCAGTATTACACCAACTTTGGGGGGAGATAGTAAAACGGACCAGAATCATTTCCTTCTCGAACCTGTCAGCATTGAAAACCTTCACAATAACCGTGGCACCAGAAATTTCTGGTGTCGGGTAGAAGGAAAAGGCTACTGGTCAGCATGTGGAGTTTCAGCGGAGCAGGAGTTTGATAAATATACAGACAGACAGGATGAAAGCACTCTGGAAGCAGGCATGATGTGGCAGAAGTTGACAAGAACTTCAAAAAAATATCATCTTCAGTCAGAAATCACATCCTTTGTTTCTATTGATGGCACAACAGAGATCCAGCTGATCAAGATTACAAATCTTTCGGAAGAAGAACAGGAAGTAACACCGATCGTTGCCATTCCGGTTTATGGAAGAAGCGCAGATAATATCCGCGACCACAGACATGTTACATCACTTCTTCACAGAATCGACACGAAAGAATGTGGCGTAGAAGTTACACCGGTATTATCCTTTGATGAGCGTGGACATCAGAAAAATGATACGACTTATTTTGTATATGGTTTTACAGCAGAAGGAAATGCCCCGAAGGAGTTTTATCCGACTGTTGAAAGCTTTATTGGAGAGGGAGGTTCTTTCCTGATTCCGGAAGCAGTACGTGTAGAAAAAACGGGATGTACCGCAGGCTGCCATCTGGAGGGGAAAGAGGCTGTTGGGGCATTCAGGTTTGAACGCAGAAAATTAAAAGCAAATGAATCAATAGAGTATGTTGTTCTTGCCGGAGCAACGGGAGAAAAGGCTTCCATTTCAAAAATCTGTACTCTATTTGGTACGAAGGAGCAAGCGGAAAACGAGCTTGCCAAAGTGAAAAAGTATTGGACAGAAAAAGTAAATGTAGAGTTTGAAACCGGTGATGAAGCTACAGACAATTATCTGAAGTGGATTTGCTTCCAGCCAATTTTAAGAAGAATTTATGGATGTTCCTTCCTTCCATATCACGATTATGGAAAAGGAGGAAGAGGCTGGAGAGATCTCTGGCAGGATTGCCTTGCACTTCTGATTATGAATCCCTCAAACGTCCGTCAGATGATCGTGGATAATTATGGCGGAGTAAGAATTGATGGAACAAATGCGACAATCATCGGAAATAAGCAGGGTGAGTTTATTGCAGACAGAAACAATATTACACGTGTCTGGATGGATCATGCATTCTGGCCATTTGTAACGACTCGTCTGTATCTGGATCAGACAGGAGATATGGAGGTTCTGTTTGAAAAGGTTCCGTATTTTAAAGATTTGCAGTCTATGAGAGGTACTGCACATGATAAGTTTTGGAACAGCGAATATGGACAGAAGCAGAAAACAGAAAGAGACCACATTTATTTCGGAACAGTTTTGGAGCATATTCTTTTACAGAATCTGTGTGCGTTCTATGATGTAGGAGAGCATAATGAAATGCGTCTTCATGGTGCCGACTGGAATGATGCACTGGACATGGCATGGGAGAAGGGTGAAAGTGTTGCATTTACCTGTGCTTATGCCGGAAATTTGAGAAATATTGCAAAAACACTCCGTCAGTTGGAAGAAATCAGTGGAAGCAGCAAGATTGAAATTGCACATGAGATGGAAGATCTTCTTGCAGGAAGCGTGGAACTGTATGAAGATGCAGCACGTAAGCAGGCACTCCTTGCAGGATACGCAAAAAAATGTGAACATAATATCAGTGGAGACACAATTGTTGTAAGACTGGATCAACTTGCTGCTAATCTTGAGGGAAAAGCAGACTGGATGATGAAAAACATCCGTGCCAACGAATGGGTGAAGGATGGAGAAGATGGCTGGTTCAATGGCTATTATGATAACCATGGCAGAAAAGTAGAAGGCGTTATGGATGAAAGCGTGAGAATGATGCTGACCGGACAAGTATTTGCCATTATGAGTGGAACGGCAACAGAAGATCAGGTGGAATCTATCTGCAGGAGTGCAGACAAGTATCTTTATGATCAGAAAGCCGGCGGATACCGTTTGAACACAAACTTCCATGAGGAAAAATTTGATCTTGGAAGAATGTTTGGATTTGCTTATGGAGAGAAAGAGAATGGAGCAGTGTTCTCACACATGGCTGTTATGTACTCAAATGCATTGTACCAGAGAGGATTTGCAAAAGAAGGAAATAAAGTACTTCAGGCACTTTTAGATGCAGCAATGGAATTTGATAACAGTAAGATGTATCCTGGACTTCCGGAATATTTTGATAATCAGGGAAGAGGCCTCTATGCATATCTGACAGGCGCTGCAAGCTGGTATATGCTTACCATGATCACAGAAGTGTTTGGGGTGAAAGGAGATTGCGGTGACTTGAAGATCGCACCTGCACTTATGCCGGAACAGTATAATCAGGATGGAAAAGCAGTACTTAAGATGACATTTGCCGGAAGGAACTTTGAGATTATATTCTATAATAAAGAAAAGAAAGAATTTAATCAGTTGAAGATCCGGAAAGCAGTTTGCGATGGAAAAGCATTAGAAATAGCAGCTGAAAGGTGTACAATACTTTCAAAGAGAGAGATTCAGATGCTTTCAGTGAAAGAGACACATAAGATTGAAATTGAATTAGTATAATCGACAGATTAAAAAAAGATAAAAATACTGTCAGAAAGAGAATTGCTTTCTGACAGTATTTTTTGTGGGAAAATCTGAGAATTCTTCTGAGAAGAAATCTGATGTTACCACATGCTTTTATAGTATTTGTCCCGGTACTTCTTTGGGGTGAGCCCAGTAAAGCTCTCGAATGTCTGGATGAAGTGACTCTGTGAAGAAAAAGCAAGATAATTTGCGATATCTACAATTGATTTATCTGAGTATCGCAGCAGATGAGTTGCTTTTTCTATCTTCTGCTCACGGATATAATCGCTGACAGAGACTCCCAGATTCTGCTTGAAAATGCGTGAAAGATAATTCGTGGAAAGTTCGGTGTGGTCAGCAAGAACCTGAATCGTGATTCTTTCTTTGATGTGACTGTAAATATAATCAACACATTGCATAACGGGTTTTGATAAAATGGAACTCTTTTTCTGAAGAATCATCTTACCTGTAAAATCCTTTGCCATCTCATGGTGAAGATCTGCAACCTGACGGATCGTTGTGCAGGAATCCATCTTCAGAATATAGAAGTCGCTGAGCCTGTAAGCCTGCTCTGGTTCGAGCCCACCGTCGATACAATAACGGGTCAACATTGCAGCAGTGACAACAAAGTGGTATTTTATATTAGTAAGCGCATTACGGGACAGAACGCCCGTTCCTTCCAGGCGAATAAATTCATCTTCGGAACAGTTTTTTATGACTGCTTCCATGTCGCCGGAGCGTACAGCATTATAGAAAGAATATTCTACAGTTGGTGATCTGTGAAGCGTTTCTAATTCGTTGTTTTCGAGTTCTGCATTGTACCATTCATTAGATAAAGCCATAAAAAACCTCCTTTTTTATATTATGACACGAATTTGATATTTTGTTAAGATAAATAATATAATCGGAGGAAAAAAGATGGTATATTTAGTTCAACACCAAGAAAAGCATAGCAGAGTGCTTAGATAAAGGAGGATTTATAAATGAAAAAGAGAGTTGTTGCGATTCTTATGGCAACAGTAGTTGCTGTTGGATTACTTGCCGGATGTGGAAGCAAAGGGGAAAATGGCGGAGAGGCCAGTACAGAAGAAGGAAAGGTAATTAACATTTATTCTTGGAATGATGAGTTCCGTGAGAGACTGGAAGCTGTATATCCTGAAGTTGAGTCAACATCCAAAGATGGAACTGTTACAACATTGAAAGATGGAACAGAGATCCACTGGATCATCAATCCAAATCAGGATGGTGTTTATCAGCAGAAACTTGATGAGGCACTTATGAAACAGGCAGATGCTGATACAGATGATAAAGTAGATATCTTCCTGTCAGAGACAGACTATGTATACAAATATACAGATGCTGAAGCAGACGCTGCAATGCCACTGAAGGATCTTGGAATTGATCCGGATAAAGATCTTGCAGATCAGTACGACTTCACAAGAACAACAGCATCTGATGCAGACGGAGTTCAGAGAGGATCTACATGGCAGTGCTGTCCGGGAACAATGGTTTACCGTCGTGATATTGCAAAAGAGGTATTCGGAACAGACGATCCGACTGCTGTAGGTGAAAAAGTAAAAGACTGGGATACTATGAAACAGACAGCAGAAGAACTGAAGCAGAAAGGATATTATGCATTTGCTTCTTATGCTGATACATTCCGTCTCTATGGAAACAACATTTCTGATTCATGGGTAAAAGATGGAGACACAAAGGTTACAGTTGATCCAATGATCATGCAGTGGATTAATGATTCAAAAGAATGGCTGGATGCAGGTTACTTAAACCCGACAGTAAAAGGTCAGTGGAATGATGACTGGAACAAAGCAATGGGAAGTCAGTCCAAAGTATTTGCATTCCTCTTCCCGGCATGGGGTATTGATTTCACACTGAAACCGAACTGGGATGGAGAAGACGGCGTATGGGCAGTAACAAACCCACCGCAGGAATACAACTGGGGAGGATCTTACATCCATGTTGCAACAGGTACAGATAATCCGGAACATGCAAAAGACATTATCCTTTCTATGACAGCAAAAAAAGATAATCTGTTAAAGATCTCCCAGGATTACTCAGACTTTACAAATACAAAATCCGGTATGCAGGAAGCAGCAAACGATGATGCTACATATGGTTCAGAATTCCTTGGCGGACAGAACCCATTCCAGTATTTTGCACCAGTTGCTGAAAACATCAAGATCGCACCACTTTCCGCTTACGATCAGGGATGTGTGGAGTTGCTCCAGAACTCATTCAGCGATTACTTCCAGGGCGAAGTTGACTTTGAGAAAGCAAAATCAAACTTTGAAACAGCAATTAAAGAACGTTATCCTGACATTACAGAGGTTGTTTGGCCAGAATAATGTCTGGAATGAACAGATACTAACGCAGGGAGCTCTGTGACAGCAGAGCCTCTGTTCTGTTAGAAGATATTGTGGAAAGGAAGAACCATTATGAAGAAAAAGAAAAAAAGTATTGATTATGGAAAATGGGGATATATATTTATTCTTCCTTTTTTCGTAACATACATTATTTTCTCATTGATACCGTTGATCGATACAGTAAGGTATAGTTTCTTTGAATATTACCGATCAGGAATTAAAGAGGTTGGACCGAATTTTATAGGAATGGCAAACTATGTGAGTCTTCTTCATTCAGATATGCTGAAATATGGAGCGAATACTTTAATTCTGTGGATGATCGGATTTATACCTCAGATTGTGATCGCGCTGGTACTTGCAGCGTGGTTCACTGATGTCCGATTAAAGATTAGAGGGCAGCAGTTTTTCAAAGTTGTCATTTATCTTCCAAACCTGATTATGGCATCTGCATTTGCATTGTTATTCTTTACAATGTTCTCAACAAATGGACCGATTAACTCAATTCTGATGTCAATCGGAATCCTGAAAAAACCGATCGATTTCCTTGGATCTGTATTTGGAACAAGATCGTTGATCGGATTTATGAACTTCCTGATGTGGTTTGGAAATACAACTATTATGTTGATGGCAGCAATTATGGGAATCAGTCAGGACGTCTTCGAGGCATCTGACCTGGATGGATGTAACAGTATCCAGAGATTCTTCTATATTACACTGCCTTTGATCCGTCCAATTCTGGCATATACATTGATCACATCCATTATTGGCGGACTTCAGATGTTCGATGTTCCTCAGATCCTGACAAATGGACAGGGTAACCCGAACAGAACATCCATGACTCTGATCATGTTCCTGAACAGTCATCTGAAGAGCAAAAACTATGGAATGGCCGGTGCACTTTCTGTATATCTGTTTGTCGTAAGTGCAATCCTCTGTTTCTTTGTATATCGTATGACAAATGATAACGATCCGGATGGTTCTAAGAAAGCAGCTAAGAAAAGAGCAAAAGCAGAAAGGAGAAAGAGATAATGAAATCAAAAACGAAGTCAAGTCGTGGACGTAGCATACTGGCACATACCGTATTGATTCTGTTATCTTTTATGTGTCTGTTTTTCTTCTATGTGTTGATTATAAATGCAACACGTTCTCATGCAGATCTGCAGAAGGGATTCTCAGCACTGCCGGGAAAATATTTCTTTACAAATCTAAAAAATGTAGCGAATGACGGAAGCTTCCCGATGTTCCGTGGTATTTTGAACAGTTTGATCGTATCAGGGTGTTCAGCAGCATTATGTACCTATTTTTCAGCTCTGACAGCATATGGACTTTATGCTTATGATTTTAAAGGGAAAAAAGTAGCATTTACATTTATTATGGCAATCCTTGTTATGCCTACACAGGTTACAGCAATGGGATTCCTGAAATTGGTTACGAACATGGGAATGTATGATTCTCTGCTTCCATTGATCATTCCATCAATTGCATCACCGGCTGTATTTTATTTCATGTACAGTTATCTGCAGTCTTCCCTTCCGATTTCTCTTGTAGAAGCGGCAAGAATAGATGGATCTGGAGAATTTAAGACATTTAACCACATTGTTCTTCCAATCATGAAGCCGGCAATTGCAGTTCAGGCAATCTTTACTTTCGTTGGTTCCTGGAACAATTACTTCGTTCCGGCTTTGATCATTCAGTCAAAGAATAAGATGACAGTCCCGATCCTGATCGCAACACTTCGTGGAGCAGACTATATGAACTTTGATATGGGTAAAATCTATATGATGATCACAGTAGCAATCGTGCCGATCATTATTATATACCTGCTGTTGTCTAAATATATTATTGCAGGAGTTACTCTTGGTGGAGTAAAAGAATAATAAGAATTAAGTTGTTGGAGGAAGGCTGTCATTTAGTGGGCAGCTTTTTTCTTACAGTTGGTTTATTTAAGGAGATGTGTAAATGGAAACAAATTTGAAACATAGTGGAACAAGAAGTACAGAAGTTTGCCAGCGTGAAATAGATCATGCAGTGTTTGCGCGTGAGGCAGCAGAAGAAGGAATTGTCCTGTTGAAAAATGAAGGACTTCTTCCATTAAAAAAAGATACAAAGATTGCACTTTTGGGAATTGGGGCAGAGAAGACGATCAAAGGTGGTACTGGTTCCGGAGATGTAAATAACAGAGAAAGTGTATCTATATATGCCGGAATGAAAGAAAAAAACGCTGATATTGTAAGCGAGGAGTGGCTGAAAGATTATCACAACCGTTATGAGCAGGCGAGAACAGAGTGGAAGGAGCAGATCTTAGAAGCTGCAAAACATGTAGACAATCCGTTTGATGCCTATGCTGCCAATCCATTTGCCATGCCGGATGGCCGTGCGGTGACAAATGAAGATATCAAGGCTGCAGAAGCAGCGATTTATGTTATAAGCCGTATTTCCGGCGAAGGAAAGGACAGAAGAAAAAGAAAAGGGGATTATTATCTGAGTGACCAGGAAGAAAAAGATCTGTATTTCCTGAATGAGCAGAAAATCCCAACTGTATTGATCATTAATGCAGGTGGACCGGTAGAACTTACAGACCTGCTGGCTGGAACAGAAAATATATGTGCAATCCTGAATATTTCCCAGCTTGGACAGGAAGGTGGAAATGCAGTTGCTGATATATTGTTTGGAGAATTTACACCGAGTGGAAAGCTGACAACAACATGGACAAAACGCTACGATGATTGTCCGGCAGCAGAGGAGTTCGGCTATTTGAACGGAAATCTTGAGACGGAAGAATATGCGGAAGGAATCTATGTTGGATACCGCTATTTTGACAGCTTTGGAATTGAACCATTATTTTCATTTGGTTATGGTCTGTCTTATACAGAATTTGACATTCGACTTTGCGGTATAAATACTGCTTCGAAAGGTGTGACAGTAACTGTTGAGGTAGAAAACACAGGAACAACATACAGCGGAAAAGAAGTTGTGCAGATTTATGCTTCTCTTCCTCAGGATGGAAGCAGAAAAGAATTCCGTCGTCTGGTCGGATATGAAAAGACAGAAGAACTGAAACCGGGAGAGAAAGAGATGCTGAATATTGTTCTTCCTGCAAAGGCGTTCGCAAGCTTTTTGGAAGAGCAGCAGGAGTGGAGAATCCAGGCAGGTGCTTATGGAATATGGATTGGAAACAGCTTGTCAGAGGCAAAACTTTCAGCGGGGGTAAAGGTATCTGCTGATGTAATGATGGAGAAAACAAAGAAACTGGAAGATCATAGTGAAGTCGTTGAAATCAAAGACTGTGCAGAAGAATTATGCAGACGCGCAGAAGAATGGACAGCACTACTTGAGGAACTTCCGAACGTATCATTTGAACCAGAGGCAGAAGAAAAGAAAGTATGCAGATTTTCAGAAGAAACGGAGATTCCTGTAGAAGATTTGATCCCACTTCTGTATGGAAATATGTCTGAAATCAGAAGTACACTTGGAGCATCTGGAATTAAAGTGCCGGGAACAGCAGGAGAGACGAGTGAAGCACTGTTTGATCAATACGGAATCCCATCTTTGATCATGGCAGACGGACCGGCCGGAATCCGCCTGCAGCAAACTTATGAAGTAGACCGTGAGAAAGATACAGTTTATGGAACAGGTGTGCTTGGTTCACTTGAAAATGGTTATCTTGTTGGAAGAAAAGACCATGAGGGCGCAGAACGTTACTATCAGTATTGTACTGCATTTCCGGTAGGAACAGCACTTGCACAGTCCTGGAACAAAAAACTGATGGAACAGTTTGGACGGAAGGTTGCGGCAGAGATGGAAGAATTTCATATTAATCTCTGGCTTGCACCGGGATTGAATATTCACAGAAATCCGCTGTGTGGAAGAAACTTTGAATATTATTCAGAAGATCCATTTCTTTCAGGCACACTGGCAGCAGCAGTGACCAGAGGAGTTCAGAGCAGACCGGGATGTGGTGTTACAATCAAGCATTTTGCATGCAATAATCAGGAAGATAACAGAATGGGTGTTGATGCACACGTATCAGAAAGGACATTGAGAGAAATTTATCTCAGAGGTTTTGAAATTGCCGTGAAAGAGGGTGCACCAACTGCGATCATGTCTTCCTATAATCTGATCAATGGTGTGCATGCAGCAAACAGCAAGGACCTTTGTACAAGGATTGCACGTGAAGAGTGGGGATTTGACGGAGTTATAATGTCTGACTGGAATACAACAGTACCGGAGGATGGAAGCATTCCGTGGGTTTGTGTGGCAGCAGGAAATGATATTATTATGCCGGGGAATCCGGATGATGATAAAAACATTCGTGATGCGTATAAAGAAGGAAAACTTACAGAAAAGGAAATCCGTCTTTGTGCAGACAGAATCCTGAAACTGATTCGCAGATTAAGCTGATTGTGTCAATTTAGTTGTTACGAGTCGGAGCTTCTGCCACAAGGCAGGGCTGGTTTGAAAAGGAAAGAGAAATGAAAAAGAATTATATCCGTATGTGAGACTACCGGATACGAAATACTTTGGGAAACATTCATGTTGTGGATTTTAAGACATCTCACGTAAGGACGTTCTTTTCCACATTGTCAGATGAAGGACTGGCACACAGTACGATCAAAGGTCTTTATGGCTTATTGAATCCCAGTTTTGAACTGGCAGTAGAAGATGGGATTATCCGTAAGAATCCGGTAACTGGAACACTAGGAGATTATGGGGCTCCGGCAAAGGAGAAAGAAGCACTGATACTGGAACAGCAGGAAAACTTCTGAAGTTTGTGGAACAGAGTAATGTGTGTAAGCCTCATCTTCCAATGATGCAGGTTATGCTTGGGGCTTGCCTGAGAGTGAGTGAGACCATCGGCTTAACCTGATCAGGATGCGACTTTTATGCGACTGAAACGTGATTACATGGGAAATGACCAACTGCTCCCAGCGTATAACCTGCAGACAGCCATCTGCGATGAGTACATCGCCGTAATCGATGTAAAACCTTATGCATCGGACATGGAATGTTTTGTGCCTTTGGTGGAAAAATATATGAAATTTACCATGTATAAAAAAGAAACGACGGACAAAAAATATAGTGAAAATCCATATCGTGCTGTAAATTTTACAAAAGATGCAGATGGGAATCTCATATGTTCAAACGGACAGAAATTTCTCTTCAAGAGAACACAGCCTGTGAAATATAGTAAATATGGAAGAACGGAAGAACTGTACGAATGCGAATCCTGTGAAGGGTGTCCTCATAAGCAGGAATGCTGCCCGAGGGCACATAAAAATCGGACCATCCGAGTGAACCAGGAGTTAACCGCTATCCATCAGGAAGTTCTGAACAATCTTACGTCCATACATGGAGCTCTTTTAAGAATGAATCGAAGCATTCAATCCGAGAGGACTTTTGGTGTGTTAAAGTGGGATAAATCGTATAAAAGATTATTTCGGAGAGGCGAGAAAAATGTAATTCTCGAACTTACACTGATTTCATGCGGATTCAATCTTTATAAATATCACAACAAAAAGCAGCGGCAAATGAAGGTTGCTTAAAATTTAAGCGTGATTGGCTGAGGCTTATTAAGTATACCATTTTTTCTACGAAAAGGTGCATGTATGAGCAGAAATGGGAAGATTCATACAAAGAAACGCCAGTTCCGGCAAATGCCGGTTCTGGCGTTTCTTAATCAGAGGCTTTTTTACAGCCCCTTTTCACGTAGATGTGCATGGCTCGTAGCGTTAACAAATTCCTGGTACTTTTCAAGATAAAGTAGAAATAGTGCAATTTTCGCATGATATTATACAAGAATCACATAGAAATATGTCGTATTATTGATAGAGTAGTCTTGAATTGTATGTGAGGAGAAAAACATGACAGCTAAAAGAAAAACATTAACACAGCTATCTGTGCCAATATGCTTAGAAACTTTATTTTATATGCTTTCCGGTATGGTCGATACGCTTATGCTATCATCTGTAAGTGACCAGGCTGTAGGAGCAGTGGGAACAGCCAACACATATATAGGCGTTTTTATTATTATGTTTGGAGTAATATCATCGGGTATGATAGCTGTTATGTCACAAAATATTGGAGCCGGAAGACCGGGGATTGCATATCAGGCAAGACAACTTGGACTTATATTCAACGCATTGATAGGTATCATAATGTCTATCATTCTTGCTGCCTTTTCTGGTGGGATGCTTAGAATCGTAAGTATTGCTCCGGCTTTGCTTGAGCCAGCTGAAATATACCTTAGAATTGTTGGTGGCACATGTTTTTTAAATGCACTTATTCCTATTTTCTCCAGTTATTTGAGAGTATTTGGATATACAAAGCATTCTTTAATAGGAACTGTTGTTGGAAATGTTTTTAATATAATACTTCTGTCTCTTATACACATCTCCGAGCCCACGAGACCGTACTAGATCTCGT
>ENA-UABZ01000403-UABZ01000403.1-human-gut-metagenome-genome-assembly--contig:-NODE-403-length-13943-cov-5.898329_pt1 | contig 13943 bp, 10 predicted proteins | sample MGYA00243877_ERZ654221 | MGnify/ENA primary metagenome ERZ654221 (study PRJEB26926, sample SAMN06165159) | human gut metagenome | biome: ENVO:00009003; feature: ENVO:2100002; material: ENVO:00002003...
CTCGTGGGCTCGGAGATGTGTATAAGAGACAGATTTTGGATTTGATTTGTAAATAAAAGGAAAATGAGGAAAGATCAATGCTTTCCTCATTTTTTTAAGTTTAGAGTCAGATTTAATTTCCCAGTTCATTCTGAATGCGCTGTTTTGCATCCAGAATCAGATGTGTAAACTGTTCTACCCGGGCATCGTCCATTCGGTCTTTTGGTGCAGATACACTGATGGCATAAGCTGGTTTTCGGTGAAGCCCTTTTAAAGATACTGCAATACATCGAACCCCAAGTTCATTTTCTTCATTGTCCATGGCATAACCGTTCGTCCGCACTTCTGCGATCAGTTTCTGGAATTCCGGGAAATCAATGACAGTATAGTCGGTCAGTTTTTTGATTTCGCTGCGATCCCAGATCTTCTGAATCTTTTCATCCGACATGTCAGCCAGCAGCGCTTTTCCAACTCCGGAGCAGTACAAAGGAATTGATTTTCCGACCATAGAGATTAACCGCACGGAATTGTGGGAAGCCTCTACTTTATCAATATATACTGCATTCAGACCATCCAGTTGGACCAGGTGGACCGTTTCATTGGTCTGTTCTGCAAGTTCTTTAATGTAAGGGCGGATCAGATCGATGATATTATTCTGGGCCAGAATCTGGTTGGCGATTCCACAGAATTTAAATGTCAGACTGTATTTCAGTGTCTCCGCATCCTGCTTTGCATATTCCATACAGATCAGGGAGTTTAAGATACGGTGGACGGTACTTTTATTGAGATTTAATTCCTTGCTCAGTTCCAGAAGTCCGATCGGACCGGTGCGGGCAAGACATTCTATGGTATGGAAAATACGTTCCGATACCTGGATTGGGTTTTTTTCTTCCATAAAATTCACTCCTGTAAAGTCAGAGCTCAAAAGAGCGCTGTATATCATTCAGTGCTTATTGTAGCACGGTTTGGGAAGAAGAGTAAATAAGAAAATAACAAAGTAAAAAAATGTGAAGAATACCTTGACAATCGAGAGAAACTGAGTATAATCAAAATTAAAGAGTTCATATTACGAAACGTAGTTCCATAATATGAAACAAACAACGTGATTCAGTGATAAGGAGAATGACCATGAACGAAGTATTAGAAAAGATTCAGAAAATCGGGATTGTTCCGGTTGTTGTATTAAATGATGCGAAAGACGCAGCACCTTTGGCAAAGGCACTCTGTGACGGCGGACTTCCATGTGCAGAAGTGACATTCCGTACAGAAGCAGCAGAAGAGTCTATCCGCATTATGGCAGAGCAGTTCCCACAGATGCTGGTAGGGGCAGGTACTGTTCTGACAACAGAGCAGGTAGACCGTGCAGTTGCAGCAGGAGCAAAATTCATCGTAAGTCCAGGATTAAATCCAAAGGTTGTAAAATACTGTATTGAAAAAGGAGTTCCGGTGACACCGGGAACAGCAAATCCAAGTGATGTAGAGCAGGCAATCGAGCTTGGATTGGAAGTTGTGAAATTCTTCCCTGCAGAAGCAGCCGGCGGACTGAATATGATCAAGTCCATGGCAGCACCTTACACAAACATGAAATTCATGCCTACAGGCGGAATCAATGCAAAGAATATCAACAGCTATCTTGCATTTCCTAAGATCCTGGCATGCGGCGGAAGCTGGATGGTAAAAGGAGATCTGGTAGAGGCAGGAGAGTTCGACAAGATTACAGAGCTCACAAGAGAAGCAGTGATGACAATGCTCGGATTTGAACTGAAGCACATCGGAATCAACTGTGAAAATGAAGAAGAGGCTGAGAAAACAGCAGGAACATTCGCGTCTTTATTTGGATTCGAGAAGAAGAGCGGAAACAGCTCTGTATTTGCAGGAAGTGCTGTAGAAGCAATGAAGAGCCCATACCTTGGAGCAAAAGGACACATTGCAGTAGGAACAAACAGCGTAGATCGTGCAGTAAATTATCTGGAGTCTCAGGGCGTAGAGTTCAATATGGACAGTGCAAAATACAAAGACGGAAAACTTACAGCAATTTACTTAAAAGAAGAAGTTGCCGGATTTGCAGTACATCTTGTACAGAAATAAAAAATTATTAAAGGAGAATAATAATGAGTAAAAAAGTAGTTACATTTGGAGAAATTATGTTAAGACTTGCACCAGAAGGATATTATCGTTTTGTGCAGGCAGATACATTTGGAGCAACATACGGCGGTGGAGAAGCAAACGTAGCAGTTTCTCTGGCAAACTATGGATTTGATGCTTCTTTCGTAACAAAACTTCCGACACATGAGATCGGACAGGCAGCAGTAAATTCTTTGAGAAAATACGGTGTGGATACATCCAAGATCGCACGTGGAGGAGACAGAGTAGGTATCTACTTCCTGGAGAAAGGTGCTTCTCAGAGACCATCCAAAGTAATTTATGACCGTGCAGGTTCTTCTATCTATACAGCATCCAAAGAAGATTTCAACTGGAAAGAAATCTTTGAAGGAGCAGAATGGTTCCACTTTACAGGAATCACACCAGCACTCAATGACAATGTAGCAGAAATCTGTCTGGAAGCTTGTAAAGCAGCCAAAGAGATGAATGTGAAGATTTCCTGTGACTTAAACTACAGAAATAAACTGTGGAGCAAAGCAAAAGCAGGAGAAGTAATGGGTGAACTTTGCAAATATGTGGATGTATGTATTGCAAACGAAGAAGATGCAGCAGATGTATTCGGTATTCATGCAGCAAACACAGATGTAACTGCAGGAGAAGTAAATCACGAAGGATATAAAGATGTAGCAAAACAGCTTGCTGACCGTTTCGGATTTGAGAAAGTTGCAATTACACTTCGTGAATCTATTTCAGCAAATGACAATAACTGGTCTGCTATGTTATATGACGGAACAGACTATTTCTTCAGTAAAAAATATAAGATGCATATCGTAGACCGTGTAGGTGGCGGAGATAGCTTCGGCGGCGGATTGATCGCTGCAACACTGAGCGGATATGATTCACAGGCTACCATTGAATTTGCAGTAGCAGCATCCTGCCTGAAACACTCCATCGAAGGTGACTTCAACATGGTTTCTATGGATGAAGTTGCCAAACTGGCAGGAGGAGATGCTTCCGGACGTGTACAGCGCTAAGCACTTTTGGAAGAATATAAATAAATAAGCCATAATCGACTATTTTGTTGCCAATATACGCCGGGACAGATTTTTCTGTCCCGGTTTTTCAGTTTTCCTTACAGAAGAGATTGACAATATTCTTTTTGTATAGTACTATTATCTCACAAAACCGAAACGTTTCGGTTAAGGAAAAGGAGGAAAGAGATATGCCATTAGTAACGTCGGAAAAAATGCTTTCAGACGCACAAAAAGGCGGGTATGCAGTGGGAGCATTCAATGTAGAAAATATGGAGATGGCAAAAGCTGTGATCGCGGCGGCAGAAGAGATGCGCTCGCCGGTTATGCTGCAGACTACTCCATCTACGGTCAAGTATGGATCTTTGGAAACATTTGCAGCAATTGTAAAAGCAGAGGCTTCTAAGACCGATATTCCGGTCTGTCTTCATCTGGATCGCGGCAACAGCTTTGAGCTGGCTGTACAGGCGATGAAAGCCGGATATACTTCTGTGATGATCGATGGATCCCATGAAACATTTGAAGAAAATGTGGCACTGACAAAAAAAGTGGTTGAGGTAGCCAGGGCCTATGGAGTTCCGGTGGAAGCGGAGCTTGGAAAAGTAGGCGGGAAAGAAGATGATCTGGAGGCAGAAGCGGATCATAATACAGATCCTGAAGAGGCAAAAGAATTTGTGGAAAGAACGGGTGTTTCTTCTCTGGCGATCGCGATCGGTACAGCTCATGGATTTTATGCGGGAACTCCAGTGTTGGATAAAGAAAGGGTTTCAGATTGTAAAAAGGTTGTTTCTGTACCACTGGTACTTCACGGTGCAAGTGGACTCAGCGAAGAAGATGTGGTAGAATGTGTACAGCGCGGGATGTGTAAAGTGAATTTTGCGACAGAATTGCGTGTAGCATACACAGATGCTGAAAAACAGTTGCTGAAAGAGAATCCGGAGACCTTTGATCCGAAAAAACTGGGAATTGCAGCAATGAAAGCCGTAAAAGAACAGACCATACTGCGAATGAAGATGTGTGGATGTACAGGAAAGGTACAGTAGTTCCACATAGATGTAGTAAGGAAGGCGGAAAGCATCAATGGGAGCGACGATGAAAGACATCGCGAGAGTGACAGGACTGGGACTGGCAACGATTTCTTCTTATTTAAATGGGGGAAATGTCCGGGAGAAAAACCGGATCAAAATTGAGGCGGCAATTGACGAATTGGATTTCGAGGTAAACGAGGTAGCGAGAGGTTTAAAGACAAACCGGACAAAGACGATTGGGATCATCATTCCGGAGCTGAACAACATTTTCTGTGCAGAGATTATTACAGAAGTGGAAGATGTGCTTCGAAATCATGGATATGCAACGATGATCTGTGACTGTAGAACAGATGCGGCACGGGAAGCGGAAGCGGTAGAGTTTTTGTTTCGACGCAGGGTGGACGGACTGATCTTGATGCCGTCCGGCAAATCAGGAAAGCATCTGGAGAGATTTTTACATGTGGGAAAACCAGTTGTGCTGATCGATCGTAATCTGGAAGATGTTCCATGTGACAGTGTACTTGTGGACAACCGGGGAGCTGCGCAGGCGGCAGTAGAGAGACTTTTTCTGGCAGGTCATCGAAAGATCGGAATGATTGCAGGACCGGAGCATGTATTTACAGCAAGAGAGCGATATCTTGGATATGAAGAGGCGTTCAAAAAGGCAGGAATCGAAGTACAGGATTCTTTGGTTGTGCATGGAGATCATACGATCGCAGGCGGTGCCAGGGCGATGAAGGAGCTTGCAAAACAGAATCCGCAGATGACAGCAGTTTTTGTATCAAATTATGAGATGACGGTTGGAGCCATGATCGAAAGCAATGAGATTGGAATCCGGATTCCGGAAGATCTGTCAGTGATAGGATTTGATAATATCGAGTTTGCGAAAGCCAGCAATCCAAAGCTAAGTATTGTGACACAGCCGACAAAAGAAATCGGCAGAAATGTAGCAGAACTGATATTGGACAGACTGGACAATCCAACCCGGGAGATGCCTCCGAAAGAAATGAAGTTAAAGACCAGTTTTGTAGAAGGAAAATCCGTACACATGTTGTCTGTATGACAAGGTGTACGATTTCTTTATCCCGAAAACCGAAACGTTTCGGAATGTTTTGGAGGAGAACATGAAGACGTATTTAATAGGAATTGATATTGGAACAAGCGGATGTAAAATCGCTGTATTTAATAAAGCAGGAGAAGTCCTGGCCGCGCAGAGCGGAACGTATCCGGTGTATTATCCAAAGCCCGGATGGGCAGAGCAAAATCCGGAGGACTGGTGGAATACAATCTGCCAGGTACTTCCGGAAATGTTACAAAAAGCTGAGATTTCACCGGATGAGATTGCGGGAATCGGAATTGACGGGCAGAGCTGGTCAGCCATCGCAGTGGATGAAAACGGAAACGTTCTGACAAATACACCGATCTGGATGGACACAAGAGCGCAGGACATCTGTGATGAATTGAATGAGAGAATCGGAAAAGATCGGATTTTCAAGCTGTGTGGAAACTCCCTGCAGCCATCGTATACAACGCCTAAGATTGTCTGGTATCAGAGAAATCTTCCGGAAGTATATGCAAAAACAGCAAAGATCTTACAGGCAAACAGCTATATTGCATTTAAGCTGACTGGAAAAATGACACAGGATGTTTCTCAGGGCTATGGTTTGCATTGCTTTAATATGCAGGAAATGACTTGGGATTTTGCAATGTGTGAGGAGCTCGGATTTTCAAAGGATCTGCTTCCTGAAATCTATCCATGCCATGCTGTGATCGGAACCGTGACAGAAGAAGCGGCCAAAGAAAGTGGACTTTGCGTGGGAATCCCGGTTGTGGCAGGCGGTCTGGATGCAGCCTGCGCAGCACTGGGAGTCGGTGTACTTCACGATGGAGAGACACAGGAGCAAGGCGGGCAGGCAGGGGGGATGAGTATCTGCATGGATCATTATTGTGCAGACGAGAGGCTGATCCTCGGAGCCCATGTTGTGCCGGGACACTGGCTGCTTCAGGGGGGAACTACAGGAGGCGGCGGTGTCATGCGCTGGCTGGAAAAGGAATTTGGAGACTGGGAACGAGAGGAAGGAAAGCGAAGGGGCGTCAGCTCTCTGGATCTGATGAACGAAGAGGCAAAAGTAATTCCGGCGGGTAGTGACGGAGTTGTATTTCTTCCGTATATGTCCGGAGAACGTTCTCCGATCTGGGATCCGGATGCGAAAGGTGTTTACTACGGATTGGATTTCAGCAAGAAAAAAGGGCATCTGATCCGGGCTGCGATGGAAGGAACTGCCTATGCACTGAAGCACAATCTGGAAGCGGCAGAAGAAGCAGGAGCAAAAGTGGAAGTGTTAAAAGCAATGGGAGGAGCAGCAAATTCACACCTCTGGACACAGATCAAATCCGATGTGACCGGAAAAACCATGGAAGTCCCCTCATCAGATACTGCAACCACATTGGGAGCGGCACTTCTTGCAGGAGTCGGAGTAGGAATGTATGAAAGCTTTGAAGAAGCGGTGGAGAAGACCGTCAATAAAGGAAGAGTCCATACGCCGAATGTGGAGCATAAGGAAATCCACGAAAAGAATTATGAGACATACAGAGCTCTGTATGAACAATTAAAAAGTCTGATGAAAAAGACAGGAGGAAAGAAACAATGAAAGCAGCAGTAGTTTGTGCAAATGAAGATGTACAGTATCTGGATTATGAAGAGCCGATTCCGGGACCGGGAGAAGTGAAGGTTAAGGTTCGGGCATCCGGAATCTGCGGTTCGGATATTCCGAGAGTGCTTCACAATGGAGTACACTTTTATCCGATCGTACTTGGACATGAATTCTCCGGAGATGTTGTGGAGATCGGAGAAGGTGTCACAAAGGTAAAAGTCGGAGACAGAGTATCCGGTGCACCGTTAAAGCCTTGTATGAAATGTGATGACTGCCAGAAAGGAAACTTTTCCCTCTGCAAGCATTATAGCTTTATCGGATCCAGAGAACAGGGAAGCAATGCAGATTATGTGGTGATTCCGGAACAAAATGCAGTTGTCTATGATTCTTCGATCTCCTATGAGCAGGCCGCTATGTTCGAGCCTTCTACAGTTGCCCTTCACGGATTGTTACAGAACGAGTATCAGGGAGGGCAGTATGTTGCTGTGTTAGGCGGTGGAACGATCGGAATGTTCACCATGCAGTGGGCAAAGATTTTCGGCTCCAGAAAAGTTGTGGTATTTGACATCAGCGAGGAGCGTCTGGAACTGGCAAAACGTCTGGGTGCAGATGCAGTCATCAATACAACGAAAGAAAATTATATGCAGGAAGCAATGGCACTTACCGGGAAAAAGGGATATGGCTATGTGTTCGAGACGGCAGGACAGATCCCGACTATGCATATGGCATTTGAACTTGCGGGCAATAAAGCAAATGTCTGCTTTATCGGAACACCACATGCAGAGCTTACATTCACACCGGCAATGTGGGAGAATATGAACCGGAAAGAGTTCCACCTGACCGGTTCCTGGATGTCTTACAGTGCACCGTTTCCGGGAAAAGAGTGGGAGCTGACCGCACATTATTTTGCAACCGGACAGTTAAAATTCGATCCGGGATTTATCTACAAAAAAGTTCCGATGAGTCAGGCACAGGAGGCATTTCAGATGTTCAAGACGCCGGGACTGGTCAAAGGAAAAGTGTTACTTGTAAACGAATCGTAAATGAGTGGGGAGATAGTTGTAAGATGATACTGACCGTGACATTAAACGCAGCAATTGATAAACGCTACGTGGTAGAAAAATTCTGTCTGGGGGAAGTGAACCGCGTGAAAGAGTGCGTATATACTCCGGGCGGAAAAGGATTGAACGTTTCAAAACCTGCGGCGATTGCAGGAGAAGAGGTAATTGCCACCGGCTTTGTAGGAGGACATGCGGGAAATTATATTGAGGAGGCATTAAAGCCTTTCGGAATTCAAAGTGAGTTTTACCATCTGGAAGCAGAGAGCCGTTCCTGCATCAATATCTGGGATGAGACGAATCGTGTGCAGACAGAATTTCTGGAACCGGGGTTTACAGTAACAGAAGAGCAGTTTCAGGGATTCTTAAAGAAATTTCGAAATCTGGTAAAACAGGCAGATGTGATAGCAATGTCCGGAAGTGTGCCAAAAGGACTGGATGGAAGCGCGTATCAGCGTCTGGTGGAAATCTGCAGAGAGGAAAAGCGGAATGTGATTCTGGATACAAGCGGCGCATTGCTTACCATGGGAATTGAAGCAAAACCGACAATGATCAAACCGAATCTGGATGAGATCCGGATGTTGACAGGCACGTCCTGTGACAGCCTGGAGGAAATGATCGAGGCAGCAAAGCAGATTCATGAAGGCGGAGTGGAGATCGTGGCAGTTTCGCTTGGCGCAGAGGGATCCTTTGTGGTGTGTGAAGAAGGGATTTATCAGGCGCAGGTTCCGAAAATCGATGCAGTCAATACCGTGGGATGCGGGGATTCCATGATTGCCGGATTTGCAGTCGGAATGAGTCAGAAGATTTCCGTGGAAGGAAGTTTAAGACTTGCAAGCGCGATTTCAGCTGCAGCTGCACTTCGAGAAGAAACCGGATTTTTTGTAAAAGAAGATATGGAACGCATTTTTAAAGAGGTAAAAATAACAAAGTTAAAATAAAGAAAGCGAGGGACAAAACATGGCAGAAATGATTCAGCCGGCAATGGTGCCGAAAGTAAAGTTGTATACCGGAGAAGAAATTCCGTGTGTGGGAATGGGGACATTTGGTTCTGACCGTTTTACACCGGAACAGGTATCAAATGCGGTGGCAGGCGCCATCCGATGTGGATATCGTATGTTTGACTGTGCGGCATGTTATGGAAACGAAGATCAGATCGGAGAGGTATTCCATGCGGCATTCGAAGAAGGTGTGGTAGAAAGAAAAGATTTGTTCATTATGACAAAAGTATGGAATGATATGCATGAACGCGTGGAAGAATCCTGTAGAAAGAGTATTCAGGATCTGCAGTGTGATTATATTGATATGTTCTTTATTCACTGGCCGTTTCCGAACTATCACGCACCGGGATGCGATGTGGATTCCAGAAATCCAGATTCGAAGCCATTTTCTGTGGAAGAGTTTATGAATACATACAAGCAGTGCGAAGAGCTGGTAAAGAAAGGGTTGATCCGTCATATCGGAATTTCCAATATGACAATTCCGAAAATGGAGGCAGTACTGCCGCTGATGGAGATCAAGCCGGCAGCTTGTGAATCGGAAATGCATGTCTGCTTCCAGCAGCAGGAAATTTTTGATTATCTGATGGCCCATGATATTCAGCCGATCGGATTTATGCCTCTTGGTTCTCCACAGAGACCGGAGAGAGATATGTGTCCGGAAGATGTAGCAGATCTGCAGACACCTGAGATGCAGGAAATTGCAAAGGCACATGGCTGTCATCCGGCGCTGATCGCTTTAAAATGGGCACATCAGAGAGGACAGATTCCGATTCCGTTCTCTGTTCATGAAGCAGAATATGTAAGTAACCTGAAAGCGATGACAGAGGATCCGCTGACCGAAGAAGAAATGCAGAAGATCGCAACACTGGAGAGAAACAACCGTCTTGTGAAAGGTCAGGTATTTTTGTGGGAAGGCGCAAAAGACTGGCACGATCTCTGGGATGAAGAAGGAAAAATTGTAACGTTGTAAAGATGTAAATAAGTAGAAAGGCATGCTGTATGGTATGTCTTTTTACTTATTTAAGGCAGATTGCTATTTTAAACAGAAAAAAATTCGGTTAAAATAGAAGTACATATGAAAAAGGAGATTAACTATGTACATTTTATATAATAGACTCATCACTGCATTGAATGAGAAAAAACCGGATTCTACAGAATTTTATATTGCCAAAATGATGATCTGGAATTTATGGGAGCTTCCAAGAATGTCGATCAGTGATGTGGCAAAGATGTGTGCTGTTTCAAAGTCAACGATTTCCAAGTTTGTCAGAGACATTGGTTTTGAAGATTATTTAGATTTTAAACTGGAAGCAGTACGGCAGGGGAAGAAGGAAATTTATAATAGCAATGGAAAATGTAATATCACAGATTATATTCGGGGGCATGGCATATGGGAATATGAAAAAATTTTGTCAGAAGATATTAGATCTGTATTGTTTGGAATAGAGGAAGATCAGTTAAAACGTCTGGCGGTGGATTTGCATGAATACAAACACCTGGCAGCGTTTGGAATCAGTTATTCAGAATCTGCGGCGATCAATTTGCAGCATAAAATGCATTATTACCATAAGTTTTTGTATACGACAATGAATGACAGACAGCAGGAAAACTATATCGAATCAGCGGATGAGGAGACATTGATCTTTATTTTTTCGAATTCAGGAAAATACATCACTGAATATCAGAATCGTGAAGGGCGGCCGCCAAAGTATAGTTTTGATAAGACGAAAGCCAAAATCGTGCTGGTTACATCGAATGAACAAATGTTGGTTGATAAAAGAGTAGATGAGTGTGTGTTGTTTCGATATGCAGACTGTGTCCAAAATCATCCAATCCTGTATCAGGTGTTCATAGAACGACTATTATACAGTTATGAAGAGTTATATGGTGCTTCAGAAGGTATGAATACAAAATAAAAGAGGTTAAAAACAGAGGGTTTTAAAGTTTCCAAAATTCGAACTTTTAAAAATCTCTGTTTTTTTTATTATAATGATAGTAACAAATAGAGCTTTATTTGAGAAGAAAAAGGAGGAGTCTATGGGAAATATTTATTTCCGAAAAGAGGCGGAAGAATGGAACCAGGCGTTTCCAATTGGGAATGGATTTCTTGGAGCAATGGTGTTCGGAAATGTTGCAAAAGAGCGGATACAGGTGAATGAGGATTCCGTATGGTCAGGCGGATTTTCAAATCGGGTTAATCCTGATGCAGGACGATATCTTGAAAAAATCAGAGAATGTTTATTCGAAGGAAACGTTCAGGAAGCAGAGAAGCTGGCAGAACAAAGTATGTATGCTACAAGTCCTAATATGCGGGTGTACCAGCCGTTAGGAGATATCTGGATTCGTTTTATGGATCAGGAAGCAGAGCGAAAACTGGCTCGGGATGAAAGTGGACTGCCATATTTAAAAGAATCAGCAGCAGAAGTGGAAGCATATCAGAGAATATTGAATTTAGAACAGGCAGTTGGAAAGATTGAATACTGTGTGGGAAGAACAAAATGGAATCGTGAATTTTTTGCTTCAAATCCGGCAAAAGTGGCTATGTACAGTATTTGTGCAGAAAGTGGAGAGGACATTAACCTTGAGATATCTGCAACCAGAAAAGACAATCGATCAGGTCGCGGAGTATCCTTCTGTGATCGGATTCTGGCAGAGGAAAATCAGTACATCTGGCTGGAAGGATCATCCGGAGGAAGGAAAGGAATTGGATTTGCCATGGGAGTTCGAGTTTGTTCCTGTGGGGGAAGGCAATATCAGATGGGAAGCCGTATTATTGTAGAAAAGGCAAGAAAAGTTCTGGTCTGTTTTACGGGAAGAACGACATTTCGATCTGCAGAACCGAAACAATGGTGCAGAGAGCATCTGGCTTCATTATCTCTGGACACGTATGCAGAGAGAAAAAGAGAGCATATTCAGGATTATCAAACATACTTTAATGCCAGTCGTCTCACGTTCAGACAGGAAATGAATCTGGATAATCTCACAACACCAGAAAGATTAAAAAGAATCCGGGAAGGACATCATGATATCGGGCTGGTGAATCTGTATTATGATTTTGCAAGATATCTATTGATCAGTTCCAGCAGAGAGGGTAGCCTTCCGGCAAATTTGCAGGGAATCTGGAATGAAGAATTTGAACCCATGTGGGGAAGCAAATATACTATAAACATCAATATTCAGATGAATTACTGGATGGCGGAAAAAACAGGATTGCAGGCATTACACCTTCCGCTTCTGGAGCATTTGAAGCGTATGCATCCAAGGGGAAAAGAGGTGGCGGCATCCATGTATCATGCAGAGGGATTTTGCTGTCATCACAATACTGACATATGGGGAGATTGTGCACCACAGGATTATCATACCAGCTCTACGATATGGCCGATGGGCGGAGCCTGGCTGTGTCTGCATATATATGAACATTATCAGTATACAAAAGATAAGGGATTTTTGGAGGAATATTTTCCGATTTTAAAAGACAGTGTACAGTTTTTTATGAATTATATGGTTCAGAATTCAGATGGAAAGTGGGTGACAGGACCATCTAGTTCTCCGGAAAATATTTATATCACGGCTAAGAATCAGTATGGATGTCTCTGTATGGGACCAACCATGGATATTGAAATTGTAAGAGAATTATTCAGTGATTATCTGAAAGCGGTAGAGATTTTGGGAAAAGAGGAACAATTAACAGGGCTGGTAAAAGACCGGATAGAAAATCTGCCGAAATTAAGAGTTGGAAAATATGGTCAGATTCAGGAGTGGGATCAGGATTATGAAGAATTGGAAGTGGGACACCGTCATATTTCACAGTTGTTTGCTTTGTATCCTGCACAGCAAATCCGGAAAGACCAGACTCCGGAGCTGGCACTAGCAGCAGAAAAAACACTGGAACGACGTCTGGAAAATGGCGGAGGTCATACCGGATGGAGTAAAGCGTGGATCATCCTGTTTTTTGCAAGACTGTGGAAGAAGGAAAAAGCATATCAAAATCTTCAAGAATTATTGGCAGAGGCAACTTTAGATAATCTTATGGATAACCATCCACCGTTTCAGATTGATGGAAATTTTGGAGGAGCCTGTGGGATATTGGAAATGATCGTACAGGACTACCAGGATGTTGTTTATCTTTTACCTGCTTTGCCGCAGGAGATGCCGGATGGAAATGTTAGTGGAATCCGAACAAAAAGTGGCTTTATTCTAAACATGGAGTGGAGCGGATGCCGTGTAAAAAGCGTAGAAGTAGAATCTGTTCATGGAACGCAGATTACAATTGTAAATGAAACATTAGAATCAAGAAAAATCAGATGTGAAAAAGGCGAAAAGAAAGTGATTGTATTCGAATGAAAAGAGAGGGATCGAGATGAAATATGAAAAAATGGTCAGAGAGATTGTAGAGGCAATCGGTGGGAAAGAAAATATTCTCAATGTATATCATTGTGCAACAAGGCTTCGATTTCAGTTGAAGCAGGAGGACACAATTCAAGACGAAACGGTAAAAAACATAGAAGGTGTGCTTTCCGTCGTAAAAGGCGGGGGTCAGTATCAGATTGTGATTGGACGTCATGTGGGTGATGTATATCAGGAATTACTATCGATCTATGATATGCAGAAAGAAGAAAGCGGATTAAAAGATGCAAAAGAATTTAAAGAGGAAATGAAAGATAAGAAAATCTCAAGCCGGTTTATTGATACAATTTCGGGAGTCTTTACTCCGATTTTAAATCTGTTGATCGCAACTGGAATCATTAAATGTTTCCTGGCACTTATGACTGCGACCGGTTTGATGGATGCAACGGCAGGAACCTATCAGATCCTTTCCATTGCAGGGGATTGCTTTTTCTACTTTATGCCCGTCTTTTTAGGATATACGGCAATGAAAAAATTCGGTGGGACGCCGTTTGTTGGAATGGCTATCGGTGCAGCTCTTGTGTACCCGTCTATTGCGGTCATTATGGGAGGTGAGCCACTGTATACCCTTTTTGCAGGAACGATTTTTGAGTCACCTGTATATGTTACATTTTTGGGGATTCCGGTGATTCTGATGAATTATGCAAGCTCTGTGATTCCGGTTGTATTAGTCTGCTTTTTT
>ENA-UABZ01000414-UABZ01000414.1-human-gut-metagenome-genome-assembly--contig:-NODE-414-length-13685-cov-5.245268_pt1 | contig 13685 bp, 10 predicted proteins | sample MGYA00243877_ERZ654221 | MGnify/ENA primary metagenome ERZ654221 (study PRJEB26926, sample SAMN06165159) | human gut metagenome | biome: ENVO:00009003; feature: ENVO:2100002; material: ENVO:00002003...
CTCGTGGGCTCGGAGATGTGTATAAGAGACAGCCATAAAAGCTTCTTTCATTTTAAATTTGTTGCTGCTGATATCAGCCGACTTTTCTGACAGTCCTTTCAGCCCAAGTTTTTCGCAGGCATACCCCATTGCCCGGACTCCTGTATCCAGGCAGCAGGTAGTAATACCGTCCGCCTGAAATTTACGGGCAGCTTCCATAACCGCCCCGGGATCAGAAATATCTGTGTACGTACTTTCATCTGCTGCCTGAAATCCCGGCCAGTCACCGGGAGTGCTTGCAGCTATTGTTTTTATGCCAAGCCTTTCTGCAGCCTCATAAAGAGGAAGCTGAGAATAGCTAGCTCCTAAAATCATAAGTTTTTTCATATTTACAGGTTGTACTCCTCCAGAAAATCAAAAAATAACGGAGTTCCTCCTGTATGAAGGAACAGAATATTTTTATTCCGGATCTGATGATCCTCCAGATATTTTACCATACCACAAAAAGCCTTTCCTGTATAGGTCATATCAAGGGGGATGCCCTCTGACCGGTAAATACTGCGGATCAGATCTGCCGTATCCTGTGAGTAGGTTCCATATCCGTTTTCCATGTATTGATCTGTAAAAAGAATCTTCTCTTTAAAATTCTGAGGCAGGCTGCTTTTATGCATCTGCGCATACTCCTCCAGATTCCGGGCAATTACCTGCTTTCCTCTGGTCTCATTCCTGGAAACAGAAATACCCACAATATTCCGTTCATCACTCTCTTCCAGACTTCCGGCAAGAAGGCCGGACTGTGTGGCGTTGGTGCTGGATGCAAGAAAAATATAGTCAAAATGAATACCCATTTTTCTTTCCTGACAGCAGATTTCCTGATAAACCTCTCTGTAGGCCTCCATTGGTACCCACTCTCTGCCCTCGCCTCTGGTATTTCCGTAAATATAATAAGGCTTACAGCCTTTTTCCCTCAGCTCATCCACAGCCTTCTGCACAGCGTCTGCAATTTCTGTTTTTTTGCAGGGGATCTCTGTTACTCCCATACTCCGGATGATTCTGCTGTTCTCTGTTTCTTTATCCTCTTTTACATCCTCTGTATTATGGACCATATAGCAGGGCAAGTGCAGCTGGAAACAAAGGGTGGCAAGAATCCGGCAGAGATTGGAATGATAATTTCCGTAAATGATCATGCTGTCGCAGTGTTCTCTTTTCATATCCTCAATAAACTTCTGTGCAAACCGAACCTTGTTCCCCCCAAAAGAATAAGGAAGAAGATCCTCTCTTTTCATATAAAAATGATTGTGCACAGGTGCTGTCTCAGCATTGTCCCTGCCGTTTCCGGTAAATCTCAGCTTTTGTATTGGAGTCACCGGAAGCTCCCTCAGCGGATTTTCCCAGGGACCGTGATAAAAAAGCTCTTCCATTTCTTCCATAGTATCTGTCTGAAGAATAAAAAATCCGGGACGGCTTCCGCTGTCTGTAATCTGTGCCTGCTCCACATCTCCTTCCAGCACCACTTTTTTCACCTTATCCGGATGCTCTTTCTGAAGCTCCTGAAGATGTTTCAGATCGTTACTGTCCATAAGAAACCGAATAGCAGAAACCTTTTTCTTTTTTTCTGTAAAAACCGGCGGTTTCCCGGCAGCGGTATCCACTGCCATTGCCACAAAATCCTGCCCTGTGGAAAGAGGAACAAGATCGGAGCCGATGCAGTCTCCGCCCATTCTGGAACCAATCTCAATGATCCTGATATTTCCCGCTTTGTCGATCCGAAGCTCGCTGTGCCCTGCGCCGTTTCTGATTTCAAGTGCGTCAAGGGCGCGAAACACCGTATCCTGAATTTTTCCATACATTTCTTCCGATACGAGAGCCGGCTGCAAATGACCTGTCTCAATATAATGGGGACTGCCTGTTGTAAATTTTTTTGTTACTGCAAGGCAGGTGTGTTCACCCTTATAGCTGATGGTTTCCACACTGTACTCTGCACCCTCAATATATTCTTCCACAATCGCTCTGTTTTCAAAAGACTGTTCTGCCGCCTGTGTGATGGCCTGTTCCAGCTCTTCCTGGGTATAAACCTTTGTTATGGCCCTGCTTCCGGAACGGTCTGTGGGCTTTACAATAACCGGAAAGCTCTCCGGAAACACTCTGTCTCCCACAGAGACTGCCTGAAAAAACGGCACCGGGATTCCGGCCTTCTGAAAGGCAGTCCGCATGGCAAACTTGTTGGTGGAATTTTCAATACATGCGCTGCTGTTTCCCGGAAGTCCAAGCTTCTCTGCCAGATACTGCACTGTAATATTTGCCAGATCAGAACCTATGGTTGATACTGCATCCGGCTGTATTTTACGGCAGATCTCAAGGATCTGCTCTTTTTCCGTAATACTGATCTCATAAAAAAAATCCGCATCCCCGGCTCCTGTAGCGCCGTCTCTCCAGGCAAACACATGCGTCTCATATCCCATTTCTCCGGCTTTTTTTATTAAAGGGCGCTGAAAATCATTGGCCCCGATAATCACAATCTTTTTCATGGATACCTCTTTTCTGTCCGGATCACGAACGTTCATCTATAGGGTATTCTATCATTTTATTCCTGAGCTTTCCACCTTATTTTGATACCGGACAATTTCCACGGAATTCCAAATCATCTTCGGTGGTCCAAATAAAAAACGCTGCAGTTCTGACGCTCTTGCCAGATTACTGCAGCATTCTTCGTTAGTCAGACATAGTATTTTCCTTTTTCAGAAAAACATTATTTTGTCTGATACATATCGTTGTAATATTTCTGATAATCACCGCTTGTGACATTTTTCATCCAGTCCTCATTCTCAAAAAACCATTTGATCGTGAGGCGGATTCCATCCTCAAAACAGGTTTCCGGATACCAGCCAACCTCTTCCTTGATCTTGTCAGGAGCGATCGCATAACGACGGTCATGGCCCTTGCGGTCCTCTACATAAGTGATCAGGTTTTCGCTGACAAGCTCTCTTCTGGAATCTCCTTCCGGAAGCATCTCTTTCAGAGTATCCAGAATAATGTGAATGATCTGGATATTCTGTTTTTCATTATGTCCGCCGATATTGTAGGTTTCAAAAAGGCGGCCTTTTTCCTGAACCATATCGATCCCCTTTGCATGATCCATAACATAAAGCCAGTCTCTTACATTCTTTCCGTCGCCGTACACCGGAAGCTTTTTGCCCTGGAGCGCATTGTTGATGATCAGAGGAATCAGTTTTTCCGGAAACTGGTACGGACCATAGTTGTTGCTGCAGTTTGTAATATTGGCAGGGAACTTATAGGTGTCCATATAAGATTTTACCAGCATATCTGAAGATGCCTTGCTGGCAGAATACGGGCTGTGAGGCGCATACGGTGTTGTCTCATAAAAATATCCGCCGTCTTCTTCCAGAGAGCCATAAACCTCATCGGTAGACACATGAAGAAATTTTTTGTCCGGCTTAAAGGTTCCGTCCGGAAGCTCCCATGCAGCCTTTGCAGCATTCAGCATAACAAGAGTTCCAAGTACATTCGTTTTTACAAAAACTTCCGGATTGCGGATGCTCCTGTCTACATGGCTTTCTGCTGCAAAATGAACAACACGGTCAATATCATTTTCCTCAAAGATCTTCATGATCGCTTCGCTGTCACAGATATCCGCTTTCACAAAAGTATAGTTGTCTCTGTTTTCAATGTCCTTGAGATTTTCAAGATTTCCCGCATAAGTCAGTTTATCTACGTTAATAATGCGGATTTCATTGTCATACTTCTCAAACATATAGTGAATGTAGTTGGAACCTATAAAACCTGCTCCTCCTGTTACCAGATATGTTCTCATATATTTTCTCCTCCTGATAAGAGGCCATTGCAGAACCTTATTTTCCACAGGATTTGCAACAGCCCCCTTTTTATTGATTAGTTATAGTTTGGATCTGTAGGATCAAAGGTTCCGCTTCCTCTTAATGGTGTCAGCGGATTTCTTCCCAGAGGTCCCTTAAAGCATTCATCTGATTTATACTTCCCGTCAAATACACGAATTGTAGAACCATTACAGTTTTCCCAAATCCATTTGGCATCTGCCACACAGCAGCGGATGCATCCGTGAGAAGCCGGGTTTCCAAGTTTCAGATATTCTCCTGCCGGAAGGTTATTTCCGTTCGGCTGACCGCTTGCTACTGAATGAATATAAATTCCATTTACTACATGAGATCCATACTGTCCCCAGGACGGTCCCATAAGCAGCTGCCAGCGATCCGCTCTGGTAATCTTAAATGTTCCAACCTTTGTAGGAGTTTCCGGAAGACCAACGGATACACGGATTGTTTTAATCGGAGTTTTTTTACTGCTGTCTGTATAAATAGTCATAACTCCATTTACACGATCACACTCCAGATAATAGTTACTGCGTTTGAATTCACTTGTTCTGTCATTGACACGGTTTCCATACTTGTCAAAACGATAGTTCACCCCGTCAATAGTTTTGGTCATATTTTTATATACTGCACCAGTCTGTGGATTCACATATCTTGCATTATTTTTTGAGTTATTATGTGCAATCCACTCTGTTGTAAACTTTCCGCGACTATCCAAATATCCATACAGCTTTGTATCCGGATCTTTCTTTACAACATTGGTAACTGCTGTCCAGGCTTCAAAATAGTATCTATTACCATTGATTGTTTTCCATCCGGCTCCATATAATCTGCCCTCTTTTGTTGCATAATAAAACTTATTATTATACTTGATCCATTGGCTCTTATATTTTTTTCCACGACACTGCGTTGATGAACTGCGTTCAAAAAAGTACTTATAATCACCTACCGTCACGGGTCCGCTTGCCATACGTCCATCACCAAGAAAATATCTGTCACCTGACCATTGGCTCTGAACATTTTCACCATTTGAGTCAAACAAAAACCATCCAACATGTTTACCATTCATGGTAACATTCTGGATTCCCTTCATTTCCTGAATACGACCGGGAAGACTTCCGATATAATAATAACGTCCTTTCTTGTTTCCGTGTACACGAATCCACCGTTTAGTCCATTCTACACGTTTTCCGTCTTTACCAAAATAATATCTGGCATTATTCCATTTAACAACGCTGTCTTTGTATACCCAGCCATATTTATTTGCCATATAGTAGGAACCATTAGCAGCTTTAATCACTTTGTCTTTGGCAAGATATCCGTAAGAATCAATCAGATATTCTGTATTCTTGGAAGGCGCAAACAATTTATATACACCTGCTCCTTTTTTTTGATTAAGACCGTTGGATCCAAAGAAAAGCCATTTGTCTCCCTTGCTGGTTTTCATACTTGCCCAACGATTGAATACCATTTTTCCAGGAACCTTTTCGCCTGGCTCACTCTTTCTGAATGCATACAGTCCTTTTCTTCCATTATAGGAAGCTTCTACTACACCAATATATGGTTTGCCATCTTCCAAAAGATAATAAAACTGACCACCAATCTTGTATATCATATTAGGTGCAATTTCTTCTGCTCTTCCATCCTCTCCGTATTTATGAAAAGCACCTGCATCCCACATGTATCCAGTATTCTTCTGCATCTGTCCCATGTTGGAATTAAAAGGAGTCGGTGTATCTCCTGCCTCTGTATCAGGATTTGTCACCTTGGCGCTGGAGCTGTACTGAAAGAAGTACTCAGCCGGGGAATCGTAAGGAAATCCCTCTGTGCCAGGATTTACAACTCTTTTTCCTGTAAGCATACACCCATTTTCGTTAAAATAGTATGTTCCTTTTTGAAGGACCTGTCCCCGGCTGTCTACTGTTGTAATTTCAACCAGTGTGTTCCTGTAATACTCCACTGATTCTTTTGCATCCTGTACATCAACAGATACATTCTCTTGCGATATATTATCTTCTGTTTCCGGAACAGTATTAACATCAGGGATAACTTCCGGAATTGTTTCCAGCTGTTCTGTATCTCCCTGCATATCACCTTCAAGGTTTACTGCTTCTGTTGTGTCTGTAACTTCTTCTGATGTAGTCACCGGTTCATCATCAGTTTCAGCAGAAGCAGACTGACTTTCTGTCTGTATATCCGGAAGCATCTCCGATACAGTACCTTCATCTGCAGCTGTTCCGTCTAAAACTTCTGCGTTTTCGTTACCAACTACAGTATCCCTTGTCTTTGGAAGCTTCTGAAGCATCCACTTATTTCCCTCTTCCAGCTTCCAACGTGTATAAAGCAGAGTGGCTGTATGCTTTTCTGCATCCTCTGTCTCAAAAGCTGCTGCAGGCTCTGCAGTTGTATTTTCCATTTCCGGTACAGTCTGAGGTTTCTGTTCCGGCTCAGTCATATTGTCACCTGAACTGAAAAGATCATCTGCAAATCCCACTTCCGGTTCTGTATTGTCTGTCACATCATTGCTGTCTGTATTGTCAGAAGGTTCGTCAGAGGGCTGCTGCACCTCTCCCTCAGGATCTTCAATTGAAATATTACCACCATCAGTATCTTCCGGCGTCTCTGTTTCACCGTCCACCATTGGCTCTTCTTCCACAGTAACATCTGATTCAGAATCTGAAAAACTGTTTTCAGAATATGATTCCACTGCCGAATCCAGCATTGCCGCCGCACCGGCCTCTGTTACCATAGACGAACACATTGTCAGGCTCAAAAGAATTGCCACCACTCGTTTTTTCAACGTACTTCCTCCTTGTTTATTCTTCTTCATTCCTCATGTTATTATTTATTCACCAAGGCCGCTGCTGATAGCTTTGACCATAGCTTTCATTGCCTCCTCCTCGTCTGCCCCTTTGCAGACAAGCTCAATTTCATCCCCGCATTTTACGCAGGCCCCCAATACGCTGAGCACACTCTTTGCATTGGCTGTCCCCCCCTCGTACGTAAAGGTAATCAATGACTGATACTTGATCGCCTCATTACACAAATTCCCTGCAGGCCGCAAATGAAGCCCGGAAGGATTATTGATTGTAATTTTCTGACTGACCATATTCCCTTCTCCTGTTTAACTGTTTTCTTCTGCCTTGGAAATCCTGGAAACCTCAATTTGTGTTTTTACCTCATCCACAAGTTCATATCCCTCGGGAATCTCGATATCAACAACCACCTCGTAAGTTCCTTCTTTTTTATCTTTCAGATCAATGGAGGCTTTAATATTTTTTTCCTTCAGATCTCCCAGGTCCTCTTTTGTTTTCTTTACACGAAGTTCTACCTGTGCCGCATCAAATGCCACCTGCATTCCATCCGGCACGTTTTCCACTTTAATATTTTTTGTAGGAACCTCGCATACAGTACTTCCCTCCGGAAGAATATTTACATGAACAAATACATCTTCACTGGAATCACTGGTCAGTTTCAGTCCCTCCGGAAGATAATCAGATATATTTATTTTTTCTTCACAGTCCTTATCCCTGCCGGATATATCAATAGCCTCTGCTGGAATCCATACTGTGTTATTCTGCTCAGCAAGAGCATGTAACGCCTCATCGCTTCCCGACACACTAATCACATTGGGCGTAGTGGTAACACCTTCCACCTGATAACCATCTGCCGGCGTTCCGGAGCATTCTGCGCTGATTTTTACATCTGTACGCACTTTCCATAAACGGGCAGTCACATAAACCTTTGACACATTAAGATATGACATATCCTGGCTGCTGAACTGCTCGCCGTTTTTGTCAATGACTGTAACATCTGTCTCTCTGGTCACATCGGAAGATGCGCCACTGACATCAACAGAGGCTGTTACTTTATCTATTTTATTGATTAGAGATGTTGGTCCTGTAATCCTGATTTTCTCAGGACTGGATACTAAATTTCCAATTTCATAGCCTCTTTCAGGCTTTGTATCTTTGGTTGTCACAGTAACAACAAACTCCTGAGTTTCCTTATCCTCTATATGAAGACTGAGATTCTGAGGTGTCACCTGGATATTGCCCGGAGCAATATTATCCACTGTGGCAGTAATGGGTACCATAACAGGATTTGTATCCAGACTCACCGCCTGCTGCAGATCAGCCGCTGCACGGATATCCGCTGACGTCAGATCATCCAGAACCTTTCTCTGAGCCTTTATTGTTACACGGATGGGCTCCTGTTCCTCGTTTCGCATACACATTTTGCCGTCTGCATCAATGTAGGCCTCATTCAGAAGCTGAACATCTGTTACAATAAAAGTTTTTTTCACAATCGGGTTGTCTATGTTAATAGCAAGAAGCCATACCAGAATAGCAACAAGCAGAGAAAGAATTTTCAGAGAGAGATTATTTGTCAGTTTTTCCTTCATTCTTTGACCTCCCCTTTAAAAGCTGTCTCAGTTTGTTATTATCCACAATTGTTTTATTCTGCGCTTTTTCAAGAATTTCTCTCAGTTTGGCAGATGAAACATTTCTCTCAAGCTTTCCTTCCTGAGCCACGGAAATCTGACCGGTTTCCTCTGAGACTATGATTGTCACCGAATCAGAAACCTCGCTGATTCCCACGCCGGCCCGATGCCGGGTTCCCAGCTGCTTGCTCAGCTCCATATTATCTGACAGCGGCAGGTAACAGGTAGCTGCAACAATACGATTCCCTCTCATAACAACTGCTCCGTCATGAAGAGGAGTATTATGCTCAAATATATTGATTAGAAGCTGACTGGAAAGAACTGCATCCACATTGATTCCTGTGCGGATATATTCATCCAGGCGGTTTTTCTGTTCAATAACGATCAGTGCCCCGGTCTTAACCTCCCCCATATCAAAGCAGGCTTTTACAAGCTCATTGATCGTCTTATCTGTAAAACGCTCTTTTACTTCCTTTCCCACATCAAAAGGAATAATGGCTGACATGATCCTCTTCTGGCCCAGCTGCTCCACAATCTTACGCAGCTCCGGCTGGAAAATAACGATCACTGCCATAATAAGCACACTGGAAAGATTGGACACGATCCACAGAATCGTATTCATCTTAAAAATGTACGCCACAAGCAGAAAAGCGCTGATAATCAGAAGTCCTTTCAAAAGAGTATAGGCACGGGTATACTTGATCCATACCATAAACTGATATACAAATACAGAAATCAACAGAATTTCTATTACATCAATGATATTGACAGAAGGCATATTGATATGCGACAGATATCTGTTCAATACACTTATGATGTTCTGCATAACTGCTCCTCTCTTTCTTATGCTTCCTCAGGTTACAAAATCATATTTCTGTTATAAATCCTTCAGGGATTCCTCCAGTTTCTTTTCAAAATCAATGTTATCCACAGAGGGCTTTCTGAGCATCTGTTCTTCCCGATGAAAGCGGCTGTTCTCTGCCTGCTTCTGCGGTTCCTGTCCATGGAACAGTGGTTCATTATATTTTACCACACGTTCATTCCGATTTTTATCTTCCCTTGGCGGCTCGGCATTGATCTTTTTAATGCTGCGTTCAGAAGTTGCAACAAGTGCCTTGGGAACTGCTTTTACATAATAATAATACTCATCGTCCTCATATTCAAGTCTTTCTGTACGTGTATAGTCTCCTCCGTATACAAAAAATTCAAGGACAAGACCAATGAGGACAGACACAACAGAAAAGATGATCATTGGCACCACGGAAATGGAAATTTCCATAAAAATGCTTCCGATCAGCATAATCACTACGTAGATTACTCCGCCTGCTACAATAGCAGTCCGCCATGCATAGTCAAACATTCTTGTTCTGATCAGATTTACAACCAGAATCACAGCCACAAACGCAACAAGCGTCAGCCACATCTCCCCGTTTTTCATAAGTCCATCAGAAAGAAGCGTGATCCTGTCCAGAATCTCGGCATCCGGATTCTGCAGCATCTGAGACTGACTTCCAAGAAATCTTACAAAATAATAGAGGATCACACCGCCTGCTGCCGGAAGTGCAGAAAGCGCACTGCTTAAAAGGCCGCAGCCAATGGGTAGAAGCACCGGAAGATCAAAAGCACAGGCAAGTGGGGTAAAAACCACAACAATATTCTGCTCTGTACTGAATCTGAGAAATACGATCATCATAAAAAGAATGAGGACAAGCATAAATCCCGCAACATCGATTCCCAGCGCATAGCTATGGCCTACCATCATGGCAAAACCTGCAAATATGGTCATTCCGGATGGCAGAATAGAACAGATCAGCGCAAGTATCAGCACCACAAACATATTATCCAGAGCTGTCATATATCCCATATTGGAATTGATCCATATGAAATATACCAGAGCCAGAACAAACTTCATCAATGGCTGCAGATACATTTCATATTTTGCATATAATCCTTTTATTTTCTGTTTAAATTCCAGTAAAGCTGTCATTTCCGATACCCTCCTGCAGTTCCTCTGCCTGCTGCTTTTTTCTCTTCGCGCACATAAATCTTGCTGAGTTCAGTAAGCTGGCTGTAATACTCCCGCACACTCTTTTTGGCTTTGTAATACCGCACAGAATACTGAATATAAGTAAGAACAGAATATACTACAAGAACAACAGCATATCCTACAATTATGTAAATACCCATGGAAACAAGATTCATCTTATGAATATTTTCCATCAGATATTCCCCAAAATATACGGCTACTGCAGCGATTGCCAGCGCATACCCGATAGTAACAAGAAAAAAGTTCTTAATCAGAGCCAGTCCGATGTAATCGCTTCTATAATACTTGCTGACCGGAAGGTATCTTCTGCCTTTTCCCTGCTCATACATAGCAATTTTGGTCATTATTTTAACCTTTTCTTCGTTGATCATGATCTACTCCTCAATAAGCAATCTGTTTCTGAATAAACCGTCGGACATATCCGTCTCCTGTATTTTCTGTAAAAGGACACAGATATTCACAGTAATTTAATTGTAACATATATCATTATCCATGAAAAGTGTTTTTATGGTTTTTCTACTGCTGTCCTGCGCACAGCGTAATAAAATACACCTGTTCGGCGCCGGCTCCCTTCAGGCACTGAGCCATGGCATCCACAGTACTTCCTGTTGTATATACATCATCAATCACCAGTACGGTAAGTCCCCGGATATTTTCCTCTGCGCGGAAAGCATCTGCAAGATTTTGCTTTCTCTGAGCTGCATTCAGCTTTTTCTGGGATTTTGTATTGCGGATCTTTTTTACCAGTCCATAAGCCACAGGGATCTGAAGCTGTTCTCCCACTCTGTCAGCCAGATATGCAGACTGATTAAAACCTCTCATACGCTGTTTCCGGCCTGTAAGGGGAACTGGTACGATCACATCCGGCTTCCATCTCATAATGTCTTTTCCTGTGTATTTACAGACTGCATCCGCATAATAATCCCCGTATTCCCTGCAGCCATAATATTTGTATCTCACAAGCGACTGCCTAAGCTTTCCATTATAAATAAAAACAGATCTTCCCTGATCAAAGCTGCGGCAAAGCGCCGAGCATTCCCTGCAGTATTCTTCCTGCTTTTTTACAGGCTTTCCGCATTTCAGACAATAATCCTCTCCGATCCTGCAAAATACAGTTTCACACTCCGGACAGATCAGCGTTTTCTGATTTTTCAGTATTCTGTGACACACAGGGCAGTGCCTGGGATAAAGGATATTGAGAAACATATTTACATATTTATTCAAAAACAGTCCTTTCTCCCCGATGAAAAAGGTATCTACAGCTCCTCTTTTAATCTGATATCAAGAGAGCTGTAGCGTCTCTGCTGCTTTTCGTTTTTTATCATTTCCCGGAAAGTTTCTTCGCTGCCTACAATGGTCACGCACCGGCGCGCTCTTGTGACAGCCGTATACAGCAGATTTCTGTTTAAAAGCATCCTTGGTCCGGACAGAAGAGGAATCACCACTGCCGGATACTCAGAACCCTGGGATTTATGTATGGTCACTGCATAGGCAAGCTCCAGTTCTTCCAGCTGCTTAAAAGAATATTCCGCACAGCGTCCGTCCTCGAACTCCACTTCCGCTGTTTCCGAAAATTCATTGATCGTTTTCAGGATCCCCGTGTCACCGTTAAAGACACCCACGCCCTTATCTACAGGAATCTCGTACCTTCCGCGGATCTCCCATTCAAGCTGATAGTTGTTCCGGATCTGCATGACTTTGTCGCCTTCCCGGAACAGACCCTGACCATATTCTTTTTCTTTTTTGGATGGTTCCGGAGGATTCAGATAACGCTGCAGGATCTGGTTCAGCCTTTCCACACCAAGCAACCCCTTTCGCATGGGCGTGAGAACCTGAATATCAAAAGGCTTTGCCTCAACATATCTGGGAAGCTTCTCCTGGATCAGGGCGATCACCACTCGAATGATAATGTCTGCATCCTGTCTCTTCAGGAAAAAGAAATCGCTGCTTTTATTACTGAGAGTCACCTGTTCTCCCCGGTTGATCTTATGGGCATTGACAACAATGTCACTCTCTGAAGCCTGCCGGAAGATCTTTTTCAGCTCTACCACCGGAAATTCTCCGCTTCGGATAATGTCTCTTAAAACATTTCCCGGACCCACACTTGGAAGCTGGTTTTCATCTCCTACAAGAATCAGCCGTGTTCCTGCGGTTACTGCCAGAAGAAGGGAATGCATCAGCTGAATATCAACCATAGACATCTCATCTATGATGATCACATCTGCTTCAAGAGGATTTTCCGCATTTCGTTCAAAATGAACTGCCTGTCCCTGTCTTTCCTCTTCCGGCATTCCGTTTAATTCCAGAAGCCGGTGTATGGTCTGAGCTTCATAGCCTGTAGCCTCTGTCATCCGCTTTGCCGCCCTGCCTGTAGGCGCTGCCAGAAGAATTTCCATTTCCTCTTGTTCAAAATACCGGATAATCGTGTTGATAGTCGTGGTTTTTCCCGTTCCCGGTCCTCCAGTCAGCACCATAAGTCCACGGCGCACAGCTTCCAGAACCGCCGTTCTCTGCATGTCGTCCAACACCATTCCCGTATTGTCCTCAATGGAGTGAAGCCTGCGTTCCAGCAAAGCCTCATCCACTTCACAATCTACATTCAGATCATGAAGCATTTTCGCCGTATTCATCTCCATGTAATAATAATGGGCAGAATATACTCTCATTCCATCTTCTGCTTCTTTCAGCACAACCTTCTTCTCCATTGCCAGATCCATCAGATACTTTTCAATATTCTGAATCTCCACCTGAAGCAGCTGTCCGGTTCGGTAAAGAAGCGCTTCCTGCCTAAGATAAACGTGCCCCTCTCCTACGCTTTGAAGCAACGTATAAAAGATTCCGCTTCGAATTCGGAAATCGGAATCTGTGTGAATCCCAACTTTTGACGCAATCTCATCTGCCGTCTTAAATCCAACTCCCGGCACATGATCCGCAATCTGATAGGGATTTTCTTCAATCACACGATATACAGTTCTCCCATAATGCTGATAAATTCTAGCTGCTAAGGTTGTAGAAATCCCGTACTTCTGCAAGTACAGCATCGCCTGACGCATATCCTTCTTCTCTTCCACCTGTACTGCAATTTCCCGCGCTTTCCGCTCACTGATCCCTTTAATTTCCGCCAATCTTTCCGGCTCTTCTTCAATGATCCGAAACGTATCTTCACGAAACTTCTTGACAATCCGCCCTGCCAGCGCAGCGCCAACTCCCTTGACCGCTCCGGATCCTAAGTACCGTTCGATAGACACCAAATCCTCTGGCTCGCACACAGTGGACTCTTCCACCTTAAACTGTGTTCCATACCTGTCTCTTATACACATCTCCGAGCCCACGAGACCGTACTAGATCT
>ENA-UABZ01000447-UABZ01000447.1-human-gut-metagenome-genome-assembly--contig:-NODE-447-length-13203-cov-5.272817_pt1 | contig 13203 bp, 8 predicted proteins | sample MGYA00243877_ERZ654221 | MGnify/ENA primary metagenome ERZ654221 (study PRJEB26926, sample SAMN06165159) | human gut metagenome | biome: ENVO:00009003; feature: ENVO:2100002; material: ENVO:00002003...
GAAAAACCAGCGCCGGAAGTAAACAAAGATGCACTGAAAGCAGCGATCAATACTGCAAAAGAAGCGCTGAAACAAGAGGATAAGTATACAGAAGAGTCCGTGAAAGCGCTGAAAGATGCAGTGGCAGAAGCAGAAAAAGTAGCAGCAGATGAAAACGCAACACAGGAAAGCGTAGATGCAGCTACAAAAGCAGTAGAAGAAGCTACAAAAGGTCTGACAGAAAAACCAGCGCCGGAAGTAAACAAAGATGCGCTGAAAACTGCAATTGAGACAGCAAAAGAAGCGCTGAAAGAGGCAGACAAGTATACAGAAGAGTCTGTGAAAGCGCTGGAAGCTGCAGTAGCAGAAGCAGAAAAAGTAGTGGCAGATGAAAACGCAACACAGGAAAGTGTAGATGCGGCTACAACAGCAGTGGAAGAAGCTACAAGAGGTCTGGCAGAAAAACCAGCGGCACCGGAAGTGAACAAAGATGCACTGAAAGCAGCGATTGAAAAGGCAGAAGATGTCTTGGAAAATCTGGAGGAGGATGCATATACACCAGAATCTGTAGAGGCGCTCAAAGGTGCGCTGGAAACAGCAAAAGGAGTATTTGATAATGCAGATGCAGTTCAGGCAGAAGTAGATCAGGCAGCAGAAGCAATCGAAACAGCAATTTCAGGTCTGACTGTAAAACCGGCGCCAGAAGCAGACAAAACTGCTTTGAAAGCAGCACTGGCAGAGGCAGCACAGAAACTGGAAAGCGCAGATAACTTTACAGAAGAATCCGTAAAAGCATTGAAAGAAGCAATGGATCTTGCACAGAGCGTACTGGATAATCCGGAGGCAAACCAGGCAGAAGCAGATACAGCAGCAACAGCTGTGCGGACAGCAATCGAAAATCTGCAGGTAAAACCACCGGTACAGAAAGAATTTACGATCACAGCAGTTGCACATGGCGGTGGAACCATTGATCCAAGCGGTGCAGTGAAAGTAGAAGAAGGAAAAGATCAGGTATTTACAATCCAACCATACGAAGGATTTGAAGTAAAAGAAGTATTTGTAAACGGAGAATCCGTTGGAGCTGTTACAGAGTACAAATTTGAGGCAGTTCGTGCAGATGCAAGCATTGAAGTATTCTTCGCAGAAAAAGAAGCAGTACAGGCTGACAAGACAAAACTCAACGAGTCCATTGCAGCAGCAGAAGAACTTCTGAAACATGCAGAAGACTATGTTCCGGAAGATATTCAGAATCTGATGGAAGTACTGGATGCAGCGAAAGCGGTAGCAGCAGATCCGGCAGTGACACAGGAAACAGTGGATGCGGCACAGAATGCACTGGATGCAGCAATGAATATTGCGCCGATCCAGAAAGAGTTTGCAATTATGGCAGCAGCAGGAGAGGGCGGAAGCATCACTCCATGCGGTACTGTAAAAGTAGAACGCGGTATGAGCCAGACATTTGTGATCCAGCCGGAAGAAGGATATGTGATCAGTGATGTACTGGTAAATGGACAGTCTGTTGGTGCAGTGGCAGAGTATACATTCTGTGATGTCAATGCAGATGCCAATATTACAGCACTCTTCCAGAAAGCAGCTGTTTCTACAGATAAATCACAGCTTACAGCTGTCATAAAAGAAGCAGAGGAACGTCTGGAACAGGCAGATAAGTACACAGAAGAGACTGTAAAAGCACTTCAGAAAGAAGTGGAGGCAGCACAGGCTGTTCTCTCAGACAAAGAGGCAACTCAGGCAGACATTGATGCAGCAGTACAGAAAGTAAGAACTGCCATCGATGCACTGGAGGAAAAAGCACAGACTGAGAAACCGGAAAATCCAGACAACAATAAACCGGACAATAAACCAGACAACAAGCCGGGAAATGGAAACAATGGCGGACAAAACAACAATGGAAACAATAATCAGTCTTCCACACAGAAACCGTCAGCAGGAACTCCAAACAAAGCAGTGAAGACGGGAGATGCAACTCCGATCGCCGGAGCAGTATCCGGACTTCTTGCAGGAGGAGCAGCACTTCTGGCATTCCTGAAAAGACGCAAATAAATAAAAATAAAAAATTCTTCCTAAATATGAGCAGTGCTCTGTGCCGAAAGGCATGGGGCACTGTTTTATGGTACGGGAAATTTGGCTTTGGCGGAAGATGTTTGAATAAAATATTCGCTGGCAGAACAGTTCTTGTTACCGTTCACACCATTCCCCCCTATCCATGCGCAATCGTCGTGCCTGCGCACTCCAGTTCTGGGCAGATTTACAGAAAATTTTTAGTATGCTACAATAAAAATTAACAGCTAGAAAAACAAGAAAGATACTTGGGAGGAACTGACATGGAAAAGTGGTTTGTGTCCATGAAGAAAGCGGATTTTACGCAGATTGCGGAAAAATATCATATTTCCCCGATCATCGCGCGCCTGATCCGAAATAGGGATATTTTAGGCGATCAGAATATTGACTATTATTTAAATGGAACGATTGCAGATCTGCACGATGGGATGCTGATGAAAAATATGGATACGGCAGTGGAGATTCTGGAGGAAAAAATCCGGGAAGGCGAAAAGATCCGTGTGATCGGAGATTATGATATCGACGGAGTCAATGCGACGTATATTTTGAAAACAGGATTAGAAAGTCTGGGAGCTTTGGTGGATACGGATATTCCGGATCGGATGAAGGATGGATACGGCCTCAATCAGATGCTCATTGACAGGGCATTGGAGGACGGTGTAGATACGATCATTACCTGTGACAATGGGATCGCAGCCGCTTCAGAGATTGCTTACGGGAAAGCGCAGGGGATGACGATCATTGTGACAGATCACCATGAAGTACCTTATCTGGAAGCAGGAGGAGAGAAAGAATATCTGATTCCCGGTGCAGATGCAGTGGTCAACCCGCATTTACCGGGAGATCCTTATCCGTTTAAAGGTCTGTGCGGTGCTGCAGTTGCGTATAAAGTGGTGGAAGCATTATATAATGTCATGGGACAGGATGCAGATGATGTAGATTTTCTGATGGAAAATGTGGCGATTGCGACCGTGGGGGATGTAATGGATCTGGTGGATGAGAACCGGATTTTTGTAAAACAGGGACTTGAAATGCTGAAACGCACTCAAAACGAAGGCCTCAAAGCGCTGATGGAATGTACCCAGGTACCGACAGAGCGACTTTCGGCTTATCACATCGGATTTGTCATCGGACCGTGCATTAACGCCAGTGGACGGTTAGATACGGCAAAGCGGGCATTGGAGCTCCTTGAGGTGAAGAACAGAAGAGAAGCTGTCATGATGGCAGAAGATTTAAAAGCATTGAATGACAGCCGTAAGGAAATGACAGAAAAAGGGGTAGGGCAGGCAGTCGAACAGATCGAGACAACGGATTTGAAAGAGGATCGAGTACTGGTCGTATATCTTCCTGACTGTCATGAGAGTATTGCGGGAATCATTGCCGGAAGACTGAAAGAAAAATATTATAAACCGGTGTTTGTTCTGACGCAGGGAGAACATGGCGTCAAAGGGTCCGGGCGTTCTATTGAAAGCTACCATATGTTTGAGGAAATGTGCAAATGCAGGGCGTTATTCACAAAATTCGGAGGCCATAAGCTGGCGGCAGGGCTATCTCTGGAAGAGAAGAATGTGGAACGTTTCCGCAGAACGATCAATGAACTCTGTGAGCTGACCAGTCAGGATCTGATGCCGAAAGTATCCATTGACATGCAGCTTCCTCTTGCGTATGTAACAGAAGAGCTGATTGAAGAACTGGAACTTCTGGAGCCTTTCGGGAAAGGAAATACAAAGCCGTTGTTTGCGGAAAAAAACTTAAAAGTACAGAATCTCCGTGTGATCGGGAAGAATCAGAATGTCCTGAAATTTCAGGTTCTGGATCGAAATGGACGAAAAATGGAGGCAATCTATTTCGGAGAGGCACAGGAGTGTCTGGAGTATCTGCAGGGAAAAGAAGAGGTGGCGCTGACATTTTATCCATCGGTCAATGAATACAGAGGCAACAAAAGCATACAGATTACAGTGGTAAATTATCAATAATGATGATATACTAATCCATATGGAATTTTTACGATGAAAAAGAAAAAGGGGGATTTGATATGGCAGGTACGCTGGAATATGAACTTCTGAATAAAAATCTGGAAATGGTGGATGGCCATGCCGTGAAAGCACCTGAAGATTATCAAAACCCTGAGCAGTTATATGAAGCGTTGATTGCAAGGGTAAGAAAGTATCATCCATCCGCAGATATTTCTCTCATCGAGAAGGCGTATAAGCTTTCCAGAGAGGCACATAAAGAGCAGGTCCGCAAGTCCGGAGAGCCTTATATCATTCATCCGCTTTGGGTGGGGATCATTCTGGCAGATCTGGAGATGGACAAGGAGACGATCGTAGCAGGAATGCTCCATGATACTGTGGAAGATACGGATATGACAGTGGAGGATATCACCAGAGAGTTTGGCGAAGAGGTTGCGCTGCTTGTAGATGGAGTCACAAAGCTGGGACAGTTATCTTATTCTAAGGATAAATTGGAAGTACAGGCAGAAAATCTGCGCAAGATGTTTCTCGCCATGGCAAAAGATATCCGTGTGATCATTATCAAGCTGGCAGACCGCCTGCACAATATGAGAACGCTGGAGTTTATGATTCCGGAAAAACAGAAGGAAAAAGCCAGAGAGACGATGGACATCTACGCTCCGATCGCGCAGAGGCTGGGTATTTCCAAAATTAAGACAGAGCTGGATGATCTTTCTTTAAAATACTATCAGCCGGAAGTGTATTTCCAGCTGGTGAAGGATTTAAATGAGAGAAAGACAGAGCGCGAAGAGTTTGTGCAGCAGATTGTGGCAGAGGTCTCTCACCATATGGAGAATGCCCATATTCAGGCAAAGGTATATGGAAGAGTGAAGCATTTCTTCAGTATTTACAAAAAGATGGTCAATCAGAATAAGACGCTGGATCAGGTGTATGATCTGTTTGCCGTGCGCATTATCGTAGATTCGGTCAAAGACTGTTATGCGGCGTTGGGTGTGATACATGAGATGTACACACCGATTCCGGGGCGATTCAAAGACTATATCGCCATGCCGAAAGCGAATATGTACCAGTCTTTGCATACCACGCTGATGGGACCGGCAGGGCAGCCGTTTGAGATCCAGATCCGTACGGAAGAGATGCACAAGACTGCGGAGTATGGTATTGCCGCTCACTGGAAATATAAAGAAAGCGGTGGCCCGGCGAAGAATAATAAGAGCCGGGAAGAAGAAAAGTTAAGCTGGCTTCGTCAGATTCTGGAGTGGCAGAGAGACATGTCAGATAATCGGGAGTTTTTAAGTCTCTTAAAAGGTGATCTGGATCTGTTTGCAGAAGATGTGTATTGTTTTACTCCAAACGGAGATGTGAAGAACCTGCCAAATGGTTCTACTCCGGTGGATTTTGCCTATGCAATCCACAGTGCAGTGGGCAACAAGATGGTAGGTGCACGTGTCAACGGCAAGCTGGTCAATATTGATTACAAGATCCAGAACGGAGACCGGATTGAGATTCTGACTTCTCAGAATTCCAAAGGACCGAGCCGTGACTGGCTGAATATTGTAAAGAGTACGCAGGCAAAGAACAAGATCAATCAGTGGTTTAAGCATGAGTTTAAGGAAGAAAATATCATCCGCGGAAAAGAACTGATCGCCGCATATTGCAAGTCCAAGTCTCTGACCCAGGCAGATCTGATGAAGCCCAAGTATCTGCAGATCGTCCAGAGAAAGTATGGATTCCGTGACTGGGATGCGGTTCTGGCGGCTATCGGGCACGGCGGTTTAAAAGAAGGTCAGGTGGTCAACCGTCTGGTAGAAGAGTATGGAAAAGATCACAAAAAAGAGATTACAGACGCGACGATCCTGGAGAAGATTTCTGAGGCAAATAATCAGAAAGTCCACATTGCAAAATCGAAAAGCGGAATCGTAGTCAAAGGAATCGATGATATGGCAGTGCGGTTCTCCAAATGCTGCAATCCGGTTCCGGGCGATGAGATCGTCGGATTTGTGACCAGAGGAAGAGGGATGACGATCCACCGTACGGACTGTGTAAATATGCTGCATCTGTCTGCTGCGGAGAGGGAGCGTCTGATCGATGCAGAGTGGGAGAATAATGCAGAGACGGAAGGTGGAGGTCAGTATCTGGCAGAGCTGAAGATGTATGCAAACGACAGGCAGGGACTGCTTCTGGATGTAACAAAGGTATTTACAGAAGAAAAGATCGATGTCAGATCTATGAATACACGAACCAGCAAAAAAGGAACCGCTACACTGGAAATGGGATTTATTGTAAAGGGCAGAGAACAGCTGAATCTTATCATAAAAAAACTGCGCAATGTAGAAGGTGTTCTGGATATTGAACGGACAGCGGGGTAGAGAAAAATGAGAATCAAAAAATTTGTGATAGGAATGGTCGGCACCAACTGCTATGTGGTGTACAATGAAAATACAAAAGAATGTTTTGTTGTGGATCCGGCGGCACCATCTGCGCCGCTTGTCGAATTTATCCAGACAGAAGGTCTTCAGTTGCAGGGAATCCTCCTGACACATGGTCATTTTGATCATATTATGGGAATTGACACACTGCGCAGGGAATGGTCAGTTCCTGTCTATGCCAGTGCACTGGAGCAGAAGGTTCTGACAGATGCCAATGTGAATCTGTCTGTTGCATATGGAGCGGGGTATGTGTTTGCGGACGCCAAGTTTCTGGAAGATGGGGCATCTCTCGCACTTGCAGGATATCAGATCCGTATGATCTCCACTCCGGGGCATACGGCGGGAGGATGCTGTTATTATATAGAAGAAGAGGAGGTTCTTTTCAGCGGAGATACACTGTTTGCAGGCTCTGTTGGAAGAACAGATTTTCCGACAGGCAGTATGAGTACACTGGTGCGTTCGGTAAAAGAGCGATTGCTGAGCCTTCCGGAAGATACGCAGGTGTATCCGGGACATATGGAGGCAACAACGATCGGATTTGAAAAGGAGAATAATCCGTTTTTGTAAGAAAACGGAAGAGAAATATGATGATACAGATCAGCAGTAAAGATACGTTATATATGTATAATTTATATCATATTGTGAAGGCTTTTTTCCCGAATGAGGAGATCAGCCAGAATCTGGACGAAAAGCAGGAATCTCTGGTTTCAGTGAAACTGGAAGAGAATTCTTGCTTTTATGTTCCTGTTTCAGAAATTGCAGACTGTCCGGACCGCCAGGATGGAAAGAAGAAGGTGACAAAGATTGTCTATGACTGGCTGTCAAAAGTGACCGGACGGATACTTGCCTGGGGGATGCTGACAGGTGTCAGACCGACAAAGCTGGCTATGCAGAAACTGGAAGCCGGTATGAGCCGAAAAGAAGTCTGCACATTTTTAGAGCAGGAGTACGGAGTCAGTCACCAGAAGGCAGAACTTGGCATTGCGATTGCAGAGCGGGAAAAAGAGCTGCTTGGCAGACTGGACTATGAGCAGGGATTCAGTCTCTATGTAGGGATTCCGTTTTGTCCAAGCATCTGTTCGTACTGTTCTTTCAGTTCGTCCCCTCTGGCGGAGTGGAAAGACCGGGTAGATGATTATTTAAAGGCGCTCTGTCAGGAAATCCGGGCACTGGGAGAGCGGGCAGAAGAAAGAAAGCTTAATACGATCTATATCGGAGGAGGGACTCCGACAACACTGGAGGCAGAGCAACTTTTTGAGCTTTTGGATACGATACAGAAGTCGTTTTCATTTGAGTATCTGCAGGAGTTTACGATCGAAGCGGGAAGACCGGACAGCATTACAAGAGAAAAGCTGGAAGTGATGCGAAGATTTCCGGTGACCAGGATTTCTGTCAATCCCCAGACCATGCAGCAGAAAACGCTGGATCTGGTGGGAAGAAAGCATACCGTTCAGGATGTAAAAGACATTTTCCATGCAGCCAGAGAGCTTGGATTTGACAATATCAACATGGATCTGATCGCAGGACTTCCGGGAGAGACGGCGGAGGATATGAGGGATACGCTTTGTCAGATTGAAGAGCTTTCGCCGGACAGTCTGACGGTTCATGCGCTGGCGATCAAGCGGGCGGCGAAGTTCGGCCAGGAGCAGCGCAAGATTGATCTGCATTCTGAGATCGAACAGATGGTAGAAGAGAGTGCCAGGGCGGCAGAACGCATGGGACTTGTGCCGTATTATCTGTACCGGCAGAAAAATATTGCGGGAAATTTTGAAAATGTTGGATATGCAAAGGTTGACAAAGCCGGAATATACAATATACTTATTATGGAAGAAAAACAGACGATCCTTGCAGCAGGGGCAGGTGCCTCCACAAAGATCGTGCTTCCGGAGAAGATCCATCTGGACAATGGACGGGAGACGAATCTGATCCGCATAGAAAATGTGAAAAATATTACGGAGTATGAAAGCCGTATTGATGAGATGATAGAGAGAAAAGGAGAATGGTTATGGCGCTGAAAAAGAAACCGGTAACCGGAATGAAAGATATGATGCCGGCGGAGATGGAGATCCGCGATTATGTGATCGGACAGATCAAAGAGACATACCGTGCATTTGGGTTCTCATCCATTGAGACTCCATGTGTAGAGCACATTGAAAATCTCTGCAGCAAACAGGGCGGAGACAATGAAAAACTGATCTTCAAGATTTTAAAAAGAGGAGAAAAGCTGAAGATCGAAGAAGCAAAAGAAGAAAAAGATGTTGTGGACGGAGGACTTCGTTACGATCTGACAGTACCGCTGTCCAGATACTATGCGAACAATGCAAATGAACTGCCGTCTCCGTTTAAAGCACTTCAGATGGGAAATGTCTGGAGAGCGGACAGACCGCAGAGGGGACGATTCCGTCAGTTTATGCAGTGTGATATCGATATTCTGGGAGAGCCAGGTAATCTGGCAGAGATCGAGCTGATCCTGGCAACGACGACGCTGCTTGGAAGACTGGATTTTAAAAACTTTACGATCCGTATCAATGACAGAAGAATTTTAAAAGCAATGGCAGCATACAGCGGATTTGCAGAGAGTGATTATGAAAATGTATTCATCATCCTGGACAAGATGGACAAGATCGGTCTGGATGGTGTGGCAGCAGAATTAGAGGAAAACGGATATGCAAAAGAGTCTGTGGAAAAATATTTGCAGTTATTCAAAGAGATTACGAATGACGTGGAAGGCGTACGTTACTGTAAAGAAAAACTGGAAGGCTTTCTTGCGGATGACGCGGCGGCTTCGCTTGAGACCATCATCACATGTGTAGAGAGTGCGAAAGAAGCGGATTTCCGTATGAAATTTGATCCTACACTGGTTCGCGGAATGTCCTATTACACAGGGACGATCTTTGAGATTTCCATGGACGAGTTCGGCGGTTCGGTAGGCGGCGGCGGACGTTATGATGAAATGATCGGAAAATTCACCGGACAGAATACACCTGCAGTCGGATTTTCCATCGGATTTGAACGGATTGTCATGCTGCTTTTAGAACGAGGATATCAGGTACCGACAGCCGCACAGAAGAAAGCATTTCTGATCGACAAGAAGATGCCGAAGGAAGGTATGCTCAAGATCCTAAATCTGGCAAAAGCAGAGCGCGCACTTGGAAAACAGGTGATGATCGTCAACATGAAGAAAAATAAAAAGTTCCAGAAAGAACAGCTGATGGAACAGGGATATACAGAGATTGTAGACTGCTATGCTGACAATGTGGAGCAGTTGTAGAGAAGAAGGGAGAAACAGAGAAATGGCAGAATCAATGCAGGGACTCAAAAGAACACACCGATGCGGGGAACTGTCCAGTGCAAACATTGGAGAGAAAGTAACCGTCATGGGATGGGTACAGAAGAACAGAAATAAAGGCGGAATCGTATTTATGGATCTGCGTGACCGCTCCGGAATCCTTCAGATTGTATTTGAGGGAGAAGAGCAGGCAGAGCTGATGGAAAAAGCTGCAAAATTAAGAAGTGAGTTTGTAGTTGCGGTTGTAGGAGATGTGGAGAAGAGAAGCGGTGCAGTCAATGAAAACCTGGCAACAGGAGAGATTGAAGTGCGTGCTGAAGAACTTCGCATCCTCTCAGAATCCGAGGTACCGCCGTTCCAGGTGGAAGAAAACAGCAAGACAAAGGAAGAACTTCGTCTGAAATATCGTTATCTGGATTTAAGAAGACCGGATCTTCAGAGAAACCTGCGTATGAGAAGTCAGGTCACAACACTGGCACGTCAGTTTTTCGCAGAAGAAGGCTTCCTTGAGATCGAGACTCCGATCCTCGGAAAGACAACACCGGAAGGGGCAAGAGATTATCTGGTGCCTAGCCGTGTACATCCGGGAAGTTTTTACGGACTTCCACAGTCACCACAGCTTTACAAACAGCTTCTGATGTGTTCCGGATGTGACCGCTATATCCAGATCGCAAAATGTTTCCGTGACGAGGACCTTCGTGCAGACAGACAGCCGGAGTTTACCCAGATCGATATGGAGCTTTCCTTTGTAGATGTAGATGACGTGATCGAAGTCAACGAGCGTTTCCTTGCAAAACTGTTCAAGGAAGTTCTGGATGTGGATGTACAGCTTCCGATCCAGAGAATGACATGGCAGGAAGCGATGGACCGCTACGGTTCTGACAAACCGGATACCCGTTTCGGTATGGAACTAGTGAATGTGACAGACGTTGTCAAAGACAGCGAGTTTGTGGTATTCAAAGGCGCCATTGAAAACGGCGGAACTGTCCGTGGTATCAACGCCAAAGGACAGGGGGCAATGCCGCGTAAAAAGATTGACAAGCTGGTGGCATTTGCAAAAGATTTCGGTGCTAAGGGGCTTGCTTATATTGCAATCCAGGAAGATGGTACGGTGAAGTCCTCCTTCTCTAAATTTATGACAGAAGAAGAGATGAACAATCTGATTGCAGCAATGAACGGAGAAGCAGGAGATTTACTGCTCTTTGCGGCAGATAAGAACAAAGTTGTATGGGATGTTCTTGGAAATCTGCGTCTGGAACTGGCGAAACAGATGGAACTTCTGGACAAGAATCAGTACAATTTCTTGTGGGTTACAGAATTCCCGCTGCTTGAGTGGAGCGATGAGCAGAATCGTTATCTGGCAATGCATCACCCATTCACGATGCCGATGGAAGAAGATCTGCAGTACATTGATTCCGATCCGGGAAGAGTCCGTGCAAAAGCGTACGATATCGTCTTAAATGGAAATGAGATCGGTGGAGGAAGTGTAAGAATCTTCCAGAACGACGTACAGGAGAAGATGTTTGAGGTGCTTGGATTTACAAAAGAGCAGGCATATGAGCAGTTTGGCTTTCTTCTGGATGCGTTCAAATACGGAGTACCGCCTCACGCAGGACTGGCATATGGTCTGGACAGAATGGTCATGCTGATGGCAAAAGAAGACAGCATCCGTGATGTGATGGCATTCCCGAAGATCAAAGATGCGTCCTGTCTGATGACACAGGCTCCAAGTATGGCAGACAACAAGCAGTTGGAAGAACTGGGGCTGAAGTTGGATGTAAAAGATGTAAAAACAGAAGAATAATGTGAAGAAGTGTGCATTTTTTGAAAAATGGTGCATACAGAACGTGAATTATGGAGAGCTCTCAACTACACAAGTAGTAAGAGCTCTTTTTGTATTGCTTTTGATTTATCAAAGGAAACGGAGAGGGAACTCAAGCAGGGATTGAACTGGAAGTGGAAGAAATGCCTGGTTTTGAAAATATAAAAAAGACTGTAAATCCTTCGATCTACAGTCTCTTAAGAGCGATAGACGGGGTTCGAACCCGCGACCCCGACCTTGGCAAGGTCGTACTCTACCAGCTGAGCCACTATCGCGTTTGTTTTGTGTTCCCCTCGGAACAATATATACTATACTACAGGAGTTCTTATCTGTCAACAACTTTTTTGAAAAAAATTAATTTTTTTGAAATTTCTAATTGTATGTTCAAATCGTACTGTTTACACCAATCCCTGCCTGTATATTACAATATTCAAAAAGAGAATTATTCTCATCGACTTTTTTGCTATGATGTGTTAAAATCGAAAAGAATCATTCTTCAGTCCAAAAGAGGAGAATGAAATAGAGGTCAAAAGGGATAAGGGAGCTAAGGAACAGGAGGAAAAGGTATGATGGCAGCAGCGATAGGAATGATAATTGTGGCATTGGCGCTTCTGATTTTTTGTGTTGCGGTAATGTGGAAAGTATTTTGTAAAGCAGGAGAACCCGGATGGGCGTCATTGATCCCGTTTTATAATTTGTATGTAATGACCAGGATAACCTGGGGGAGAGGATGGCTGTTTATTTTTGGATTCCTGCCGCTGGGGAATCTGATATTTGCAATTTTTACAATGATAAAACTGGCAAAAGTATTTGGAAAGAAAGGTGGATTTGCCTGTGGGCTGATTTTCTTAAGTATTGTTTTTCTTCCAATCCTTGCGTTTGGAAAGGCAGAATATACAGGTCCGGATTCGGAGAAAAGTACAGGAGCGATCATAGCCAGTGCGATCACTGGCGGAATCGGTATCATTCTGTTGGTACTTGAAGTGATAGCAGTTGTCGCACTGGGCCTGTTTGCAGTTTCAGATCTGACAGTACAACAGACACAGGATGCGGTGATTTCACAAGAAGTTCCGGAGGAAACACAGGAAGAACCAGATGTGAAAGAAGAGGAGGACGTTCAGAGAGAATATGAGGGCACTCCGATTGAAGGATATGAGGATTTTGAGACAGTATCCCTGGATGGTTATCAATGGGTTACGGATGTCACATTGTTCAAGGACGGGGAGAATACAGTTACGGAGTCCGCAGCAACTTCCGCAAAAGATGGAATTGAGCTCAAAGCAGGTTTTACACTTCTGGCTGCGGATGAAACGATCGAGCAGAGAATTTCGGCAGAAGTGGAAAATATCCGAAAGACATTGGAAAGTCAGGCGGGAATCTATACGGATTTTACTGCAGGTGAGATGGTAGCAGAAGACGGATTCGTGATGCAGCAGCTGATCTGCAATCAGATCGGGGCAGATGGAGTAGCTTATCCGTGCACTGAGATCATACAGGTTCAGTTGATGGAGGACCGGGAAATTCTGGTGAGCAGTGTATCTTTGAATACTTCTCAGGCAACAGAAAACACAGAGCGATTGTTTACACAGGCCTGTGAATTATATGGTATTGCCTTTCAATAAGGTCAGCTAT
>ENA-UABZ01000492-UABZ01000492.1-human-gut-metagenome-genome-assembly--contig:-NODE-492-length-12490-cov-6.959710_pt1 | contig 12490 bp, 10 predicted proteins | sample MGYA00243877_ERZ654221 | MGnify/ENA primary metagenome ERZ654221 (study PRJEB26926, sample SAMN06165159) | human gut metagenome | biome: ENVO:00009003; feature: ENVO:2100002; material: ENVO:00002003...
AGCTTGGGGCGGTTTTTTTATACAATCATTACAGAACCGATACCCTGTATCCACATGATCGGCTCCTTTGCTTTTGGAATATAGTAATAGAAAAGGAGAACAAAAATATGAAAAAGAGAGTATTCGCAGTTATTTTAGGAAGTGTAATGGCAGTCAGCCTGATGGCATGTGGAACAAAAGATGAAGGGGCAAAGGACGGTACAAAAACATATACAGTTGGGATTTCGCAGTTTGCAGAACATGGTTCTTTGGATAACTGCCGGGAAGGATTTATCGAAGGACTCAAAGAAGCCGGATTTGAAGAAGGAAAGAACCTGGAAATCAAAGAAGAGAATGCAGCTGCTGATCAGGGAACAGCAAAACAGATCAGTGACGGATTTGTTTCAGATGATGTAGATCTGATCTGTGGAATTGCAACTCCGAGTGCACAGTCTGCTTATAATTCTGCAATGAATACAGAAATTCCGGTAATCTATACAGCAGTCACAGATCCAAAAGCAGCAAAGCTTGCCAATGAAGATGGAACTCCGGTAGGAGAGGTCACAGGAACCAGTGATGAACTTCCGATCAAAGAGCAGCTGGAGATGATCCGTGAGATGCTTCCGGATGCAGAAAAGATTGGAATTCTTTACACAACAAGCGAAGTCAATTCTGTATCAGCAATCGAAACATATGAGGAGCTGGCAGGAGATTACGGATTTGAGATCGTAAAAAAAGGAGTGACACAGACTGCAGATATTTCTCTGGCAACAGAAGAGATTCTGACAGAAGTGGATTGTCTGACCAACCTGACAGACAACACAGTTGTAAATTCTCTGGCAACGATTTTGGATAAAGCAAATGAAAAGAAAATCCCGGTATTCGGAAGCGAGATCGAACAGGTGAAACTTGGATGTCTGGCAGCGGAGGGTCTGGATTATGTAGCTCTTGGAAAACAGACAGGAAAGATGGCAGCAGACATTTTAAAAGGAGAGAAAAAAGCATCGGAGATGAACTATGAGACGATTTCTGAACCGGGACTTTATATCAATACAAAAGTAGCAGAGGATCTGGGAGTAACAGTGGATGAGACACTGCTTGAAAGTGCAGCAGAGACATTTGACAGCATTTCAAAGTAAGAATTAGAAACGGAGAGGCATTGAGATGGATATTTTTGTAACAATTTTAGAACAGGGACTGATTTATGGGATCCTTGCTCTCGGGGTTTATATCACATATAAAATTCTGGATTTTCCAGATTTGACAGTGGATGGAAGTTTTCCTTTGGGTGCAGCTGTTACAGCGACAATGATCACTCATGGGGTGAATCCGTACCTGACCATACCGGTATCATTTTTGGCAGGGGTAGCGGCGGGAGTCTGTACAGGACTGATCCACGTCAAGGGAAAAGTCAGAGATCTCCTCTCCGGTATCATTATGATGACGGCACTTTGGACGATCAACCTTAGAATTGCAGGCAAAGCGAATGTTCCGATATTCGGTGAAGAGAATGTTTTCGACAATGAGGCAATGAATGGGATTTTCTCAGGCGGGGCAGCAAAATATAAAGTTCTTGCAGTAGTACTTATTCTTGCGGTGATTGTGAAAATAATTCTGGATCTGTATCTGCAGACAAAATCCGGATTTCTTCTGAGAGCTGTGGGAGATAATGCAAATCTGGTGACTTCCCTTGCAAAGGATCAGGGAAATGTAAAGATTTTAGGACTGGCGATCGCCAACGGAATGGTTGCTATGGCAGGCGGAATTTTCTGTCAGGAGCAGAGAGTATTTGAGATTTCCAGTGGTACAGGAGCTATCGTGATCGGGCTGGCAAGCGTGATCATCGGAACCAGCCTGTTTAAGAATCTGACATTTTTGAAAGCAACCACAGCAGTCCTGATCGGTTCTGTCGTTTACAAAGCCTGCGTGGCAGTTGCTTTGAAGTTTTTTGAACCACAGGATATGAAGCTGATCACAGCGGTATTATTCCTGGTAATCTTACTCATTGGAATGGAACGGAAAAAGAAGGTGAAGACAAATGCTTGAGTTAAAACATATTCATAAATATTACAATCCTGGAACAGTCAATGAAATGTGTCTGTTTGAAGATTTTAATCTGACAGTAGAACAGGGAGATTTTGTTTCCGTGGTAGGAAGCAACGGTTCCGGAAAGACTTCCATGCTCAATATCCTGTGCGGAAGCATTCCGGTAGAAGCAGGACAGATTCTGATGCAGGGAGAAGATATTTCCCACATGAAAGAGTATAAAAGAAACCGGAAGATCGGAAGAGTGTATCAGAATCCGGCGCTTGGTACCTGCCCATCGATGACGATTCTGGAAAACATGTCTCTTGCAGACAACAAAGGCAGTTTTTACGGATTGAGAAAAGGAATTAATAAAAACAGAAAGTCTCATTATCAGGAGCTATTAAGCCAGTTGAATCTGGGACTGGAAAATAAGCTGAATGTAAAAGTCGGTTCTCTCTCCGGCGGGCAGCGTCAGGCAATGGCACTTCTGATGTCAACCATGACACCGATCGATTTTCTGATCCTGGATGAGCACACAGCGGCGCTGGATCCAAAGACGGCAGATCTGATCATGGAACTGACAGATAAGATCGTGAAACAGAAAAACCTGACAACGATCATGGTGACACATAATCTCCGCTATGCAGTAGAATATGGAAATCGTCTTCTGATGATGCATCAGGGAGAGGCAGTGATGGACTTGTCAGCTGAAGAAAAACAAACATTAAAAGTGGAAGATATCCTGGAAAAATTCAATGCGATCAGCATTGAATGTGGAAATTAAGAGAAAGATAGCAAGTACAGATGAAATAAGTCAAGGAGCTGCATTGTGTCAGTCCCTTGACTTTTAAATTTTTTGCTATTCTACAGATTTTAATGCGCTGAGCATATCTAAGTATTTGAGTTTTCGATTCATCATATATCCTAAAACAAATGTAATGACTGAGATCAAAATGGCAGGAATCACAAATGCTTTTGCACAAAGAGCGGGGTTAAACATCACTTCATCCGGTGGAACAACTGCCAGTATGTACTGGTAAAGCAGATCACCGACTCCAAATCCTGCTAAAATACCGAGCAGGGAAAGGAGTATTGTTTCCCGGTAAATATAGAGTGTTACTTCTTTGTCGTAGAATCCGAGAACCTTAATGGTTGAGAGTTCACGGATACGCCCTGCCACATTGATGTTGGTAAGGTTACAAAGGACTTAAAAAGATTCTTTTATACAGAGGCAATTGCGGAGACATTACTGGAATGGATCGTGAACAAAGAAAAGTATGACAGGCAGCAGACGATCGATTATATTTCTGTTATTTTCCGTACCGGGCTGCCTGCTGCCATCAGGCAATATTCAGACGTGGCAAAATAAGTTTTATGATTTCAATAATCTGAAAAAACTTCTTGACAATAAAAAATATCCTCCGTATAATGGTTGAAAGTTAGGGAACTAACTATATAAAGAGAGAGGGATGGAATTATGCAGGATATAGAAGATAAGGAAAGGTACATCAATACCGGCAGGCTGATTCACATTCTTTCCAATCAGATGAAGCGCAGAAATGCGTCTGAAGCAGTGGGAGATGATGGCCTGACCACCATGCAGAAGCATGTGTTAAAGCATATTCTTTTGGAAACGATGCACAGGGAAGTATATCAGAAAGATATAGAAGAAGAGTTTCGAATCCGGAAGTCCACAGCCACAGGGATTTTGCAGCTCATGGAAAAAATGGATTTATTTCCCGGGAAAGTTCGAAAAAGGATGCCAGATTAAAACGTATTGTACCGACTCCAAAAGCAGAAGCACTCAGACCTGAGATTCTGGAGCACATCAGAGATACGGAAAAGCGGCTGATACAAGGAATAGATCAGGAAGATGTAAAGATCTGCAGAAAGGTGCTTGTGCAGATGATTCAAAATCTTGCAGAAAACAAAACAGAAAATAAGGAGGAAGACGAGAACGATGAATAAAACACTTTTAAAATCAGTCCGGGAATACAAAAAGCAGTCTGTGTTGGCTCCATTTTTCGTAATCCTGGAAGTTTTAATGGAAGTTCTGATTCCGATGGAGATGGCGAAGATCATTGATGTTGGAATCATGCAGGGAAATTTGAGCTATATCGTACGGCGGGGATTGATTCTGGTCATTATGGCAATGCTGGCTCTGTATTTCGGTATTATAGCAGGAAAAATGGCAGCAATAGCAGGTGCAGGATATGCCAAAAACCTGAGACATGATATTTTTTATAAAGTTCAGGAATTTTCATTTAAAAATATTGACCGGTTTTCCACATCCGGTCTTGTAACACGTATGACAACAGATATTACTAACGTACAGATGGCGTATATGATGAGCATTCGTCTGCTGGCGAGAGCTCCGATCATGATTGTTTTATCCTGGATCATGACACTTTTGATCAATAAGAAAATTGCTTTACTGTTCCTGATCATCATACCGCTGCTTGGAGGAACACTGATCTTTATTGCAAAGAAAGCGCATCCGCATTTTATTAAAGTATTTGATGAGTATGATATTCTGAATAATTCCGTACAGGAAAATGTCAATGCATCCCGCGTGGTAAAAGCCTTTGTACGGGAAGATCACGAAATTGAAAAATTCCATGGAATTTCAAAATATGTCTATACATTATTTACAAAAGCAGAAAAGATCGTGGCATGGAACTCACCGGTTATGCAGTTTACGATCTATACGGCGATGCTTCTGATGGTAGCGATCGGAGGAAGAGAAATTGTATTCGGTGCGATGGAAATCGGAGAAATGACCAGTGTGATCGTGTATGCGTTCCAGATCATGATGGCTCTGATGATGGTTACATTTGTATTTGTTATGATCATGATCGCAGAAGCGTCTACAGACCGTATTACGGAAGTTCTGGCGGAAGTTCCGGAGATGCAGGACAAAAAGAATGCGATTACAGAAGTGGCAGACGGAGAGATCCGGTTTGAGCATGTAGATTTCAGTTATGCGGGAGAAGGCGGAAATCTTTCGTTAAAAGATGTCAATCTTCATATTAAATCCGGACAGACGATCGGGATCATCGGAGGAACCGGAAGTGCGAAATCAACATTGGTACAGCTGATCCCGAGACTTTATGACGTGACAAAAGGAACTGTAAAAGTCGGCGGACTGGATGTCAGAGAGTATAATCTGGAGGCACTGCGCGATCAGGTATCTATGGTATTGCAAAAAAACGTTCTCTTTACAGGAACGATCTACGATAATATCCGTTGGGGAAATGAACATGCCAGTGAGGAAGAGGTTCAGAGAGTCTGCAAACTTGCACAGGCAGATGGCTTCATAAAAGAATTTCCGGCAGGTTATCATACGATGATCGTACAGGGCGGAAACAATGTTTCCGGCGGACAGAAGCAGCGTCTGTGTATTGCACGGGCACTTCTGAAAAAACCGAAGATCCTGATTCTGGATGACTCCACAAGTGCGGTAGATACAAAGACAGATGCGCTGATTCGAAAAGCATTCCGGGAAGAAATTCCGGATACTACAAAGATCATCATTGCGCAGCGAGTTTCTTCTATAGAAAATGCAGACCAGATCATTGTACTGGATGAAGGAAAGATCATGGGAGTCGGCACATCCGAAGAATTGCTTGCGACAAATGAAATCTACAGAGAAGTATATGAATCTCAGATAAAGGGAGGTGAGGACGATGAATAGAAAACCAAAGGTTTCAAAAGAAAATTTACAGACCGCAAAGCGGCTTTTAAAATATGTGACCGGGACGTACAAGGTTCGGTTTGTGATCGTATTTATCTGTATTTTGTTAAGTTCGATCGCATCAATTTCGGTATCATTGTCCCTCAAGTTTTTAATCGATGATTTTATCAGTCCTCTGATCGGACAGAAAGATCCGAATTTTGCAGAACTATATCGGGCACTTGCGGTGCTTGGCAGCATTTTTCTGATGGGAGTCATTGCTACGTTTACTTATACACGCCTGATGGTCTACATTGGTCAGGGTGTCCTTAAAAAAGTAAGGGACGATATGTTTGAACATATGCAGACTCTTCCAATCCGTTATTTTGACCAGAATACGAATGGTTCTATCATGAGTCTTTACACGAATGATACAGATACGCTCAGACAGATGATCAGTCAGTCGATCCCACAGGCACTGATGTCCTTTTTTACGATTATTGTAACCTTTATTTCAATGCTGATCTTAAGTCCGCTGCTTACAATTTTAGCAGTTCTGATCATTGGCCTTATGATTTTCATAACAAAAAAGATCGGTGGAAACAGTGGAAAATATTTTGTTCGTCAGCAGAAATCTCTGGCAGATGTGACTGGATTTGTGGAAGAGAGAATGAACGGACAGCGCGTAGTAAAAGTGTTCAACCACGAAAGAAAGTCAGAAGAAGAATTTGACAAACTCAACGAGGCGCTCTTTGAAAGTGCTGCACAGGCAAATACCTTTGCAAATATGATGGGACCGGTAATCGGAAACATCGGAAACCTGCAGTTTGTACTGGTCTCTGTACTTGGAGGATTCCTTTCTATTATGGGAATCGGAGGGATCACTCTGGGAGTTATGGCATCTTATCTGCAGTTTACAAAGAGCTTTACACAGCCGTTTATGCAGGTGGCGCAGCAGTTTAACTCCATTGTTATGGCACTTGCCGGAGCAGAGCGTATTTTTGCTCTGATCGATGAAGAATCGGAAAAAGACGAGGGATACGTAACACTGGTCAATGCGAAAAAAGACGAGAACGGCAATATTATCGAATGCAAAGAAAGAACAGGAATGTGGGCCTGGAAGCATCCACATTCGGCTGACGGAAGTGTGTCTTATACAGAACTGACCGGAGATGTGCGTTTTGAAGATGTGACATTTGGATACAACGAAGATAAAGTGATCTTAAAAGACATCAGCCTGTTTGCAAAACCGGGACAGAAGCTGGCATTTGTCGGTTCTACCGGAGCAGGAAAAACAACCATCACGAACCTGATCAATCGCTTTTACGATATTCAGGAAGGAAAGATCCGGTATGACGGAATCAACATTACCAAGATTAAAAAGGATGATCTGAGACGTTCCCTCGGAATCGTACTGCAGGATACCCATTTGTTTACAGGAACCATTATGGATAATATCCGTTATGGAAAACTGGATGCTACTGATGAGGAAGTATATGAGGCTGCAAAACTGGCTCATGCAGATCAGTTTATCAAAATGCTTCCGAAGGGATACGATACTATGTTAAGCGGTGATGGAGAAGAGCTTTCACAGGGACAGAGACAGCTTCTTTCCATTGCGAGAGCAGCAGTTGCAAATCCGCCGGTACTGATTCTGGATGAAGCAACTTCCAGCATTGATACCCGTACGGAGAGTATTGTGCAGAAGGGTATGGATAACCTGATGAAGGGACGTACAGTATTTGTTATCGCGCACAGACTTTCTACGATCCGCAACAGTGATGCGATTATTGTTCTGGAACACGGAAAGATCATCGAGCGTGGAGATCATTCGGATCTGATCAAAATGAAAGGAACGTATTACCAGTTATATACCGGAAAACTGGAGCTTTCATAAAAATTTACTGTGAATAGCAGACCATAAAGAGGATGGAGTTTTCTTACAGAAAGTGTAAGTGTTTTTCATCCACGATACGGCTTATAATATTCTTATCACGAAAGGGAGGGATATTATGAGCCGTATTATTTTGGAAATAGAATCGTTGTACAAAACATATGGGGAAAAGGAAAATGCAGCAGAGGCACTCAGAGGAATTTCGTTTCAAGTATATCAGGGAGAATTCCTCGGAATTATGGGAAGCAGCGGTTCGGGAAAAACGACGCTGTTAAATTGTATTGCTTCGGTTTTAAGACCTACAAGGGGGAGGATTCTTCTGAAAGGACAGGATATCGGAATGTATACGAGTGCTCAGCTGGCAGCGTATCGGGGAAGACAGATCGGGTATCTGTTTCAGCAGTTTGAATTGCTGGATAATCTGACGGGTGGAGAAAATATTCTTTTGCCGGCACAGATTCACAAAATGCCGGAAAAGGAAAGCAGAAAAAGGATGCAGAAGCTGGCGGAATATTTTGAAATCGAGGAGGTGCTGGAAAAGTTTCCGAATCAGATGTCCGGAGGACAGAAGCAGAGGGTAGCCGCATTAAGAGCGCTTCTTTTGCATCCGCAGATCGTACTGGCAGATGAGCCGACCGGTGCGCTTGACAGCCGAAGTGCACGAAGTCTGATGGAGCAACTCTCCGGAGTGAATCGAGAGGATGAGGCTGCGGTTCTGATGGTGACACATGACGCACAGGCTGCGAGTTTTTGTTCCAGAATTTTGTTTATTCAGGATGGAAAAGTATTTCATGAATTACGGAAGCGAGTCGGGGAGGAGACAAACCGGGAATTTTATGAGCGCATTTTGTCCGTGATGGCGCAGTTGGGAGGAGGAAGCAATTATGTTCTCTGAACTGATCAGACGAAACAGTAAACGAAACCGGCAGGAAAACACGCTGTATTTTGTTACGATGATTCTGACGGTGGCGGCATTTTATATTATCCTTGCGCTGGATCATCAGGATGTGATGATCTTTCTGAAAGAGATGGAGAGAGATGCTGTAAACAAGCTGCTGATGCTGATTCCGATTTTATATGTGGTATCTCTGTGCCTGCTTTATTTCCTGGTATATTTTACGGATAAGTATCAGATGGAACGGCGAAGTCATGAGTTTGGAACCTATTTGATGCTTGGCATGAAGAAAAGAAGTCTGTTTCAAATGCTTTTTCTGGAAGATCTGCGAAATATTGTGTATGCTCTTGTGATCGGGATCCCGGGGGCTCTGCTGATCTCGGAACTTACAAGCCTGATTACGGCGAAGCTTGCAGGATTTGGAATTCTGCGTCATCAGTTTACATTTTCCGGTTCGGCTGCATTGTGGACAGTCATTGGGATTTGCGGAATTAAAATGCTTGCCCGGTTTGTGCTTTGCATGAAGCTTTGGAAAAAAGAGGTTTATGAATTGTTATCCCGTGAACAGAAGGAAAAACAGCGTGCATTTTCGCCCATAAAAACGTGTGTGAAGCTGATGATGGGAATCATTCTTCTGGCAGTAGCCTATGGGATCGGATGCGGGATACTGAGTTCGGAACTTGGGATAAAACGAATGTTTCGTATGACTGCAATTTTATGTTTTTGCGGAGTACTCGGTACATTCTTTTTCTTTCAGGGCCTGGCATACCTATTTGATAGGATATGCAGAAAACTTCCGGGGAAAAAGCTCTGGACATTTACATGCCGTCAGCTGCAGGAAGCGGTATTTTTAAAATCATCTTCGTTGGCAATTTCTTCCCTTCTGATTCTGTTTGCGATCATATGTTGTGCCTATGGAGTCGGGATGAGCGGGCAACTGGGACAACAGGATACGGCAGGGATTGATTTTACATTTGACGAGAAAAAAGAAACGTTAGAAGAAGTGCTGTCATCTCAGAAAGTAGACCAATATTTTTCAAATCTGTTTGAAGTACGAAACGGATTACTTTGGACAGATCTGGATTTTACGGAAGGTATGGAGGAGCGAAAAGTATATGCATATGACTGTGAGGAATTACATGAGCGTCTGAAAAACAGATTGAATCCATATTCTTGGGAAGAATCCCCGTTTTTGATCGCAGAATCAGGGTACAATGAGATTTTACGTTCAAAAGGAATGGAACCTTTGAACTTAAAAGAACATCAGATGGCAATTTACGGACACCCCACATATTTGTCGGATGAGACTGCAAAGAGCGTAGAGAAACTTCTGAAAGAGAAAGTTTTTGTGCAGATAGAAGAGACCGATTATGAAATCATTCCAAGAGTATGCAATGACAATCTGGTGGCAGACCGGATGTTGACGATTATGTATGGTTTTATTGTACCGGATAAGGTTTTTGATGTCTTTGTAGCAGACGGAAGCTATTCTTACTGGAACGGGATTCTTGATCCGGTTCTGGTAAAGGAGGAAGGATTGCTCAAAGCAGTGATGTCTGTCAATGACCGTCTAAAAACAACCAATCTGCATTATGAAAGTTATCTGGGAACAGCCGGGCGGCATATGTTTTATCAGGTGGCATTGGGATATACGACGATCTATCTGGCGGTGATTTTTTTGATTATCGCAAATACACTCATTGGAGTTCAGTTTTTAATTCAGCAGGAGAAGACCGGGGCACGCTACAGCGTTCTGCTTACACTGGGAAGTAACTACAAAGAGCTCTGTCATTGTGCGAAAGTTCAGATCTGGTGGCACTATGGACTGGTATTGAGCGTTGCATTTTTCAGTAGTGTGTTTGGGGTCTGGACATTGTTCCGGCTGATTGGACAGGTGCAGGAAGTAAAAGTTTTCTGGCAGATGGCAGGAAGTGTGTTTCTTTTCTTGTGTCTGATAGAAACAGCTTATATAATAGGAGTCATAAAGACAAGCAATCGCAGGATTTTGAAATTTATTCAGAGAAAACGGCAGGAGTAGAAGACAGGCATGCAAAAAATCATGATTGTAGAAGACGATGAATTCCTTCGGGAAGAACTGGAAAATATTTATCATAAGGCAGGCTATGAGGTATGCTGTGTAACGGATTTTCCAGAAACCGGTGCTGTCTGTGAGGCAGAGCATCCGGATTTGTTAGTGCTGGATCTGGGACTTCCGGGAATCAGTGGATTTGCACTTTGTAAAGAAATACGAAAGAAAGGCAGCCTTCCTATTCTTGTGCTGACCTCCAGGGATAAAATGCAGGATGAGTTGAAAGCACTGGAGCTGGGAGCTGACGAATATCTGACGAAGCCATGTCATAAAGACCGTCTGCTGGCAAGGACAGAAAATCTGCTGAAACGGGCAATGGGGAATGCACATTTACTGGATGGAGGCGATTTTCTTTTTGATACCAGAACCTATACGGTCTGTCAGGGGAAAGATGCCTGTCATATTCCGGAAAATCAGGGAAAAATCTTAAAAATTCTTTTGGAATATGCAGGAACAGAGGTGAAAAAAGAGTGCATTTCAAAGGTATTGTGGGGAACAACCGAATATATTGATGAAAATGCGCTTCAAGTCAATGTGACAAGGCTGAAAAAGACATTAAAGGCGCTTGGTCTGGAGAATCGGATAGAAACAATCCGTGGCAGAGGATATCGGTGGAAGAGAGAGCAGTAATATGGAATATATCAGACGAATCTGGAGCGGGATCAAAGAAGAAAAAGTATGGTTTGTGATCCTTGCGTGTACAGAACTGGTATCGCTGTTCTTCCTGTGGCTGTCGGGGATAGAGCAGTTCAAAGTTCTGGTCGGACTGGAAACCAGTTGTTTTGTAATTATTTTTCTATATGCGGTAATCTGGAACGTAAGGAAGGCGCAGAAAAAGAAAGAGCGGTTTCTTACATTTCTGGCGGATCCGAGTGGAGAAAATGAGAGACTTGCAATCGGGGGAACAGGAAATGAAGAGCAGGAAATCCTGCGGGAGATCGGGGCATATCTTCGAAAAGCATACAGGCAGGCTGATGCAGGGAGGATACAGGAAGAAGAATATGAACGATATGTAGAATTATGGGCACATGAAGTGAAAATTCCATTATCTCTTTTTACACTTTTGCTTGAGAACAGAAGTGAGGAGATGTCACCGACAGTACACAAAAAAATGGAGCATGTCAGACTGCAGATGCAGTCCTATGTAGAGCAGATGTTATATTATGCCAGGGTTAAAGCAGTGAATAAAGAGTATTTGTTTGAAGAGATCAGTCTGGAAGAATGCTGCCGGGAGGTGCTGGATGAATACCGTCTGTATCTGGAAGAAAAGCAGATCCTGGTGCAGTTGGATCTGAAAGAGAAGACCGTACTGTCAGACCGGAAAAGTCTGTGTTTTATGCTCAGTCAGCTGATTGCGAATTCTATCAAATACACAGGATATGAAACCGAAAAGTGTCCGAAGCTGAAAATCAGTTCCGGAAGTGAGAACAACAGAGTCTGCCTTTCTGTCTGCGACAATGGGTGTGGCGTAAAACCATATGAACTCCGCTATCTTTTTGAAAAAGGATTTACAGGAGAGAACAGCCAGAAAAAATCGACAGGGATGGGATTGTATCTGGTACGGCAGATCGGACAGGAATTAAAGATAGAAGTAGAAGCAGTGTCAGTCTACGGAAAAGGAATGGAAATCAGACTCTGGTTTCCGGTGGTGTAGGGCAGTTCCATGTGGAACTGCTCTGTTACTGTGGCTTGCAGAGTTATTGTTTACAGTAACTTTTTACAGGATATTTATGGAAATTTAATTGTATCCTGATCAAAATTCAAGTATAATAAAATCAATCTTGAAAGGAATCCCTTTCAATTTTCAAATATGGCAAAGAATTGCCATTCAAAAGTTATTCCCAGATAAAGAGTAAAGAGATGGATAAAAGAATAGAGGGAGTTTGTCTGTATTTGCGATTGTGAAACATCGCGTCAAAAGATATAATAAAA
>ENA-UABZ01000508-UABZ01000508.1-human-gut-metagenome-genome-assembly--contig:-NODE-508-length-12204-cov-5.017285_pt1 | contig 12204 bp, 10 predicted proteins | sample MGYA00243877_ERZ654221 | MGnify/ENA primary metagenome ERZ654221 (study PRJEB26926, sample SAMN06165159) | human gut metagenome | biome: ENVO:00009003; feature: ENVO:2100002; material: ENVO:00002003...
AAAAAAGGAAGAAGGTAAGGAGAAAGAGGTAAAAGTAGAAAACCTGAAAGAAGATTATGAACCGTCTGCTTTTGAAGAAACAGATGTGGAAAGTGATACTATTTACTGGATGTGTTCTGCTTATGCTATTTATTCCCAATATAATGATAAACGTCTGGACGTAGTTGGAGGACTGTCAGGAGAAGACAAGGAATGGTATCAGGACTCTGTTAAGATTGCGCTGGCAGAGGGCTGGGGAATTATGGGAAGAGATGAAGTGAAAAAAACAGTAGAAAAACTGGTGAATCATGGGCATAGAGAAGAATACCGCAAGGTAATAAAAGAAATGAAGGATAAAAAGCTTCTGGAATTGTCAAAGGAAGAGGCAATGAAGAAGATTCCGGATGATGAAAACCAGCCCAGATATGAAACTGCGTATGAAGCCTATGAAAAATATGGAGAAGCTGGAATTGATGGCTGGGATTATAGCAGGGCGCTGCAGATTTTAGGAGACTGTTATCAGGCAGAATATATTAATCTGCAGGAATGTCTGGATATGTCTCTGCCGATTGCCAGGAAGCTTCAGGAAACCTATGACAGTTGGGAAGGTGTGGCAGAGAGTTATTTATATGGATATTCTTTTTGGACAAAAGAATTGCCAACAGATTATGACAGCCAGGAGAGATGGGATATCTATGATGAACTAAAGAGCATGGAGCAGGGGCCTTACACGCTTGCTTATGATACGGTTCTGGAAGATACCTGGTCTAATGCAGAGGAGAGAATACAACAGAAGGCAAGGCAGGAAGAGGAGGATTTAAAGGCTGGATATGTTCCGCTGACCTGTGAAGAGGAACCAAAGGGACTCAAGATACGTCTTCCAAAGGAATTTGTGTGGGACGAGGAATATGAATCCAGTACAGGAAGAATCGTGTTTGAGACCTTTGATGAAACCGGGGCAGATGATATTACTGTTTTTTATGATATGGAGTCTCTGAGAGAATATCCTACCATGGCAGAAACCAAGAAGGAGTCTGCCCTGATGTCAGAAAATACAGCAAAAGAACTGACCCAGGAACAAGGAGGAACCATGGAAAGCAGTGGTGTGCAGACACGTCAGGTAGGTGATCTGGAAGTAAATTATATGATGATTTATGAAACTTATCCCAACTATCATCTTCAGAAAATCAGATATATAACCTGGACTTCTATTGAAGGAAAGTATTTACTTGAGTGTGAGGCAGAAGAATCTGTGCAAGAGGGACAGGAAATGAAGCTGAGCAAAGATCCGGCAATCTTGGATACATTACTTGGTGATGTAAAGTGGTGACACAAAATGGCGAGGGGGTCAACGGAGAAAAAGTTTCAAGGATAGAATAAAAATGCGTAGCATTTTCCTGTTTTTTGTGCTACTATAAGACGAATGGTTTGAAGAAGGCCAGAAACTTAAGAAAAGGAGAAAAAACAGTGGAAAATCGTAAAATTATCCAGGTGGAAGAAAAAGTACCGCCGAAACTTTTGATTCCCCTTAGTATTCAGCATATGTTTGCCATGTTTGGCGCATCTGTGCTGGTGCCCTTTTTGTTTGGTATTAATCCGGCAATCGTGTTATTTATGAATGGTGTGGGAACCATATTATTTATTCTGATTACAAAGGGAAAAGCTCCGGCATACCTTGGTTCCAGCTTTGCATTTATTGCTCCGGCAAGTATTGTAATCAGCAAGTTTGGGTATGAATATGCCCTGGGAGGCTTTGTAGCAGTAGGATTCTTTGGATGTATTCTTTCCTTGCTTATTTATAAGTTTGGTTCAGACTGGATTGATGTGGTACTTCCTCCGGCCGCTATGGGGCCTGTGGTAGCGTTGATTGGTCTGGAACTGTCTGGTACAGCAGCCAATAATGCAGGAATGTTGGATGAAGTGCTGGTTCCTGAGAATGTCATTGTATTTATGGTGACCTTAGGTGTGGCAGTGTTTGGCTCCGTGGTATTTCGGAAGTTTTTATCTGTAATTCCCATTCTGATTGCTATTATCTGTGGGTATATTGCAGCCATTGCATGTGGAATCGTGGATTTTCAGGCAGTAGCAGAGGCTCCGCTTTTCTCATTGCCTAATTTTTCAACACCGAAATTCAATGTGCAGGCAATCCTGATTATTCTCCCGGTTATCCTGGTCATTGCATCTGAACATATTGGACATCAGATTGTTACAGGAAAGATTGTTGGAAGAAATCTGATTAAAGACCCAGGACTGCACCGCTCCCTGTTTGCGGACAATTTTTCTACCATGATTTCCGGTTTTATTGGTTCTGTGCCAACTACAACTTATGGAGAAAACATTGGTGTTATGGCCATGACGAGGGTATATAGCGTGTATGTTATTGGAGGCGCAGCAGTGCTGTCTATTATCTGTTCTTTTATCGGTAAGCTGACCGCGTTAATTAATACCATTCCGGGTCCCGTTATCGGAGGTATTTCCTTCCTGCTGTATGGTATGATTGGAACTTCCGGTATCCGTATTCTGGTGGACAGCAAGGTAGACTACGGACGTAGTCGTAATCTGGCTCTGACCTCTGTGATTTTTGTAACAGGCTTGTCTGGGATTTCTGTAAAATTCGGAGAGATTGAACTGACAGGAATGGTTCTGGCATGTATTGTGGGAATGCTTCTCAGCCTGATTTTTTACGTGTTGGACAAATTGAACCTTACCAATGATAAGGAAAGTGCATAAGGAAAAACAAGAAAAAGATACTGTTACCGGAAGGGCAGTATCTTTTGTAATAGTATGGCTATGAAATTTGTACTGTGTTATAATTTTTTCTATGATGAGAAAGAAAGGAGAAGTTATGGCATTAGAGAGAACCGAAGAATTATATAAACTTTTACTGAGCAAAGGATATCCAAAAGAATTTTGTGCGGAAATTGCTTATAAAAATATGAATACCGATTACACTGCCACCAGGATGCTGGGATATTTGTATCGGGTGACAGACCCAAGAATAGAAGATTTGGTGGATGAGATGCTTGCGATTTTAAGTGACCGGGATGAAATCATCCGGAAAAAGGAAATGGAGCAGGCGCAGGCTGTGATAAATGACATATACAGAAACGGGTTATAGACAAAAGGTGGATACCAACATGCATTCAATTTTAATTGTAGAGGATGACACAAGTATTAATGAACTTTTAAAAGAAGCGCTGGAAAAGGAAAATTACAGGTGCACCCAGGCCTTTTCCGGAACAGAAGCCAGGATGCTTCTGCAGACGAACAGCTACAGTGTGGTGCTGTTAGACCTGATGCTTCCCGGAATTCCAGGGGAAGAGGTTCTAAAGGAAATCAGGAAAAAAGGAAGCACACCGGTGATTGTGCTTACTGCCAGAGACACCATTGATGATAAGGTGGAATATTTAAGAAGCGGCGCAGATGATTATATCACCAAGCCCTTTGACATTCAGGAAGTGTTAGCCAGGGTTTTGGTGCAGATTCGAAGAAATGAGGGCCAAGCGGAGACGGAAAATCTCTGCTATCAGGGGATGGAACTGGATAAAACAAATTTTTGTGTACGGGTAGAAGGAACAGAGCTTTCTAAAATCACAAAACAGGAGTTTTCTATTTTGGAACTGCTTTTACGGCACCCCAAAAAAGTATTCAGCAAGGAGGAGATTTTTGAATATGCCTGGGAAGAGGCTTATATGGGGGAAACCAAGACTCTGGATGTACATATCAGTAATATCAGGAAGAAAATCAAGGAAGTAACAAAAAAAGAATACATAGAAACCGTATGGGGAATTGGTTATCGTCTGCATCCTTAAACTTTACTCTTTTTTTACTTTTTATTTGCGATTGCTTAGGATTTCTTCTGTAGAATGAAAGCAAATCAGGAAAAGGAGAAAAAAGATGAGTAAGTATTTATTGTGTACCAATGGACTGACCAAGGAATTTGGCAGACATAAAGCAGTCAATAAAGTAAATCTTCATGTGAAGAAAGGCGCTATTTACGGATTTATAGGCAGAAACGGCGCAGGAAAAACCACCTGTCTTAGGATGATTAGTGGTTTGGCAGAGCCTACCAGCGGGGAGATAGAGCTGTTTGGATATAAGAATCAGGACTTGAAAAAAGTCCGCTCCAGGATTAGCTGTCTCATTGAAGCGCCAGGACTATATGGGAGCATGTCTGCCTATGATAATCTGGCAGTGAAATGTAAACTGTTTGGAATGGATGAGAAAAAATATATTGAGAACATTCTGGATACAGTAGGACTTTCCAAGGTGGGAAAGAAAAAAGTAAAGCATTTTTCTCTTGGCATGAAACAGCGTCTTGGCATAGGACTGGCATTAGTGGGAGAACCGGATTTACTGGTGTTAGACGAGCCTATTAATGGGCTGGATCCACAGGGAATTGCGGAAATCAGGGATACCATTTTGAGATTGAAAGAAGAGCATAACATGACTATTTTGATTTCCAGCCATATTTTGGAGGAATTGTCTAAGATTGCGACCCATTACGGGATTATTCATAATGGTAGTCTGCTTCAGGAACTGCCCAGGGAAGAATTGCTTCTGCGGTGCAGCGAACGTATGGAGATTTCACTGGATGATCCCAAGCGGGCTTTGCCGGTGCTGGATCGCATGGGATTTACCAATTATCAGGTGGTAGATAAACACACCATACAAATTTATGAAAGATTGGATGAAAGTGCGCAGGTGAATATGGAGCTTTCCAAAGCCGGCATTTTGGTGAAGGGAATCGGTATTACCAGCGAAGAACTGGAACAGTATTTCTTAAATCTTACAGGAGGTGTGCAAAATGCTTAATATGATTCGTATGGAAGTTTTCCGCATGTTTAAAACAAAAAGTATGTATATTATCTGGGTGGTAATGGCAGTCTGTGTTCTTTTTGCCAATAGTCTTTCTGCAGAGGAAATTCAAGATTATTCCATGGAAGAAAAGCAGGAGATGTATGAAGCTGCTATGAGTGATGAGGAGGAAGAGGTTATGTTTGGTATGTACGTAACCTTACCCACGAAACCAGGTGAGGAAGTCTCTGTATTTGATGGCTTCTATGCCAATGTGAAAGGAAAATTTATAGCATTGTTTATGGTAATTTTCACAGTGTTGTACGCTACCGCAGATATTACCAGTGGCTATGTGAAAAATATTGCAGGTCAGGTAAGAAACCGGGGAAATCTTATACTGGCAAAAGCAGTTGCGTTGTTTTTGTATACGGTTCTTACCATGCTGCTTTTTACAGGAATTCAAACATTCAGCAATGCTATATTCTATGAGAAGCTGGTTATGGGACCGGGAAAAGAATTTTTTCAATATGCGGTGTTACAGACTTTATTGCATTTTGCCCTTGTTATGGTCATTATGTGTCTTGCGGTGGTACTTCGGAATAATGTGATTAGCATGATGGTTAGTGTCTGTCTGTGTATGAACATACTGGTTATGCTGTATGGCGTTATAGATAAAGCAGTGACAAAAATGGGAATCAAGGACTTCCATGTCATGGATTATACGGTAGGCGGGAAAATTGTAAATCTTAGCATGAATCCTAAACCAGATGCCATGGGAATGGCGGCAATGGTAGGGATTGTATTTACTGTGGTTATGCTGGCTGTCAGCATGACTGTATTTCAAAAAAGGGATATTTAAACATGTATGTTATTATTGGAATTTTAATTTTTTTGATTTTAATTTTAACGGGTATATTGGTAAGCTATCAGCGGCAGATACGGGATATCTGCCGCCAGCTTCGTTTTCTGAAAGAACAGGAAACCAATATGCTGATTACAAAAGAAATGAACTGGGGGCATATAGGGGAACTTGTAAAGCTTCTAAATGAGCTGCTTCAGGAACGGAAGAAAGAACGGGCAGAATATCTTCAGAAAGAACAGATGATTGCAGATGCTTATACCAATCTTTCCCATGATATTCGGACACCTCTGACTTCTCTGGATGGATATTTTCAGCTTTTGGAATGTGCCAGGGAGGACGAAGAGAGAAAACGTTATCTGAATGTTATCCAGGAACGGATTGTCAGTCTGAAGGAAATGCTGGAAGAATTATTTACTTACACAAAACTTCAAAACGAAACCTATGAGCTGAAAACAGAGGGGATCAATGTGACACAGATTTTAAAAGAAACCTTGTTTTCCTATTATGATAACTGGGTGAGTCATGGAATAACACCAAGGTTTGAACTTACAGAAGAGCCTGTGTTTATCCAGGGAAATAATCAGGCGCTTCGCCGGGTGATACAGAATATTATAAAGAATGGCCTGGACCATGGAAACAAAGAAATAGAGATTTTCCTGACAAAACAAGGGAAGCATATGAAACTTATTTTTCGCAATCAGATGAGACAGGGAGAAAAACTGGATGTGAACAGAGTGTTTGACCGTTTTTATAAGGCAGATCAGGCAAGAAGCAAAAATTCCACAGGACTGGGACTTTCTATTGCCAAAGGATTGGTAATGAAAATGAAAGGTTCTATAAAGGCAGAATTAGAGGATGGCTGGTTTGGTATTGAAATTGAATTTCTGTGCATCTAAGTATCCAAATACGGATAAAAAGTGGAAATAAAATGGAAAAAATAAATGAGGAATGGATTGATAACGGAAAGATGGTGTGCTATAATATCCTCATCCAATAAATCGGCAGGTTTTGAAAGGTGATGGGAATATGAATTTGGAACAGATGAAAGAACGAAAACGAGAACTGGGATATACCTATGAGCAGATTGCAGAACTTTCCGGTGTACCCCTTGGAACTGTGCAAAAGGTATTTTGCGGGGCAACAGCCTCTCCGCGCTATGATACCCTGTGTGCATTGGAACAGGTTTTTCAGAAGAAAGAAGAATGTTTTGTCAAAGAGGCTGCTACAGCCTATGGAGTGAAAAAGCAGGGAGAATATACAGTAGAGGATTATCGTGCCCTGCCGGATGATCAGAGAGTGGAACTGATTGATGGGGTACTCTATGATATGGCAGCTCCCACAGGGATTCACCAGGTGGTAGGAGGAGAGATACATGCTATGTTACGGGAATATATCAGAAGTAAAAAGGGACGCTGTCTTCCTATGTATTCGCCTATTGATGTGCAGCTTGACTGTGATAATAAGACGATTGTACAGCCGGATGTTCTGGTGTTGTGTGACACCAGCAGACTGTCCGGAAATACCATTTGGGGTGCGCCGGATTTTGTGGTGGAGGTGCTGTCAAAATCTACCAGGAAAAAGGATATGTTTGTGAAGTTGAACAAATATATGAACGCAGGAGTGCGGGAATACTGGATGGTGGATTTTGACAAAATGAAAGTGGTTGTGTATGACTTTGCAGGGGAAAATTATCCGGTTATCTATGGTATCCACGATGTGATTCCTGTGGGAATCTTTGGGGGAGAATGCCAGATTGATTTTGGAGAAATTTATGACTATTTGAAATCATTTTCGCTGGTGGAGTGACGGAAAGAAGAAATCTTTCAATCCTCCTTGTATAAAGGAAGGAATAGGGTTATAATCATGTAGACTTATATAATTCCAAGATTGGTTGGAAGTATCTACGAACTACCGTAATAGTTCTCTATAAGTTCCGGTAAATCATAGCCGGATGAGAGACTATTGCGGTTTTTTTGTGCAAAAAAATGGAGGTAGAAGGGAAGCAGTTATGGAGAACAAAGATAGAAAAAATTATGTTTTGAAAGGAAATGTCTGTTATACACCCACAAGGGACAAATTTTGTATTGTAGAGAATGGATATGTAGTGTGCAAAGAGGGAAGATGCGCAGGAGTGTATGAAACGTTACCACAGGAATATGAAAGCCTTCCCTGTATGGATTATGGTGACAGATTAATTTTTCCAGGATTGGTGGATTTGCATGTACATGCGCCACAATATGCGTTTCGTGGAATCGGGATGGATTTGGAACTCATTGACTGGCTGAACACGCACACATTTGCAGAAGAACAGAAGTACCAGAGCCTTGACTATGCGAAAAATGCCTATGAGATTTTTTGTGAAGATTTGGTACAAAGCGCTACCACAAGAGCCTGCATTTTTGGAACCATTCATACAGAGGCTACCTTATGCTTAATGGAACTTTTAGAACAGTCGGGCATGTCTGCCTATGTGGGAAAAGTAAATATGGACAGGAACAGCCCAGAGGATTTGTGTGAAGCTGACTGGAAACAGGCAGCAGAAGATACCGAGAAGTGGATTTTACAGTGTGAAACATTAGAGCATGTAAAGCCGATTCTGACTCCCAGATTTATTCCCAGTTGCTCTGACGCATTGATGGAAGCGCTGTCTAAATTGCAGAAACAGTATCATTTGCCAATACAGTCTCATTTGTCTGAAAATCTGGGGGAAATCCAGTGGGTAAAAGAATTGTGCCCGGATACTTCCTGCTACGGAGACGCTTATCAGAAGTATGAGATGTTTGGAGGGGAATGTCCCACTATTATGGCACATTGTGTACACAGCACGGAAGAAGAGCAAAGGATGATGAAGGAACAAGGGGTTTTTATAGCCCACTGTCCGGAATCTAATACCAATTTATCTTCGGGAATTGCACCAGTTCGCAGATACCTGGAGCAGGGAATTTCGGTAGGACTTGGAAGTGATGTGGCTGCCGGAACCAGTCTGTCTATGTTTCGTGCTATGGCCATGGCAATTCAATGCTCCAAGTTGAGGTGGCGTCTGACAGATCAAAGTCTGGCACCACTTACTGTTTCCGAAGCGTTTTATCTGGCTACGAAAGGTGGCGGAGCTTTTTTTGGAAAGGCAGGAAGCTTTGAAAAAGGATATGAATTTGATGCTGTAGTTCTGGATGACGCCGAGATTCGTTCCCCGCGAAGACTTACGGTAAAGGAACGAATCGAGCGTCTTCTGTATCTGGCTGAAGACAGACATATTACAGCGAAATATATCTGCGGACGGGAGATTTTTTCAAAAGTGTTTTAATTACCCTGTTTTTCCAGACCATGAAGCCAGTCTGAACGAAGGAAATAAATGAGAAATACAATAGAGCTTAAACACCAGGTAAGGGGATAAGCCCAGAAAATCACCCGGATATCAGGGATAAAGTGTACAGCAGTAGTAATATAGGTGACGCGGATAATGCACCAGCATACCAGCATCACAAACATAGGCACTGTGGATTTTCCGGCGCCTCTTAAAATCCCTGCCATGCAGTGAGAAAATGCCAGCAGGAAGTAAAACAGGGAGGCTGTCCTGGCCTGTGCAACACCATAGGATAAAACCTCAGGGGTGCTGTTAAAGGCGGAAATAAAGCAGGGGGCAAGGGTATAAATGACCACCCCTACCAGTTCTGCTGTGACAACAGAACAGACAACGCCGAAAACAGCGCCTTTTTTTGCCCGTTTGTATTCTTTTGCACCCAGGTTCTGACTGATAAAGGTAGTAAGCGCCAGGGCAAAACAGGTAATCGGAAGAAAAGCAAAGCCTTCAATCTTGCTGTAAGAGCCGCAGCCTGCCACTGCCATTTGTCCAAATTTATTAATGTTGGACTGCACTACCACATTTGCCAGAGAAATAATGGAATTTTGCAAACCTGCCGGAAGACCATTGGAAATAATCTGTTTCAGCATTAAAGTGTCTATGCGGAGTTTGGACAGATAAATGCGGTATTCCTTTGGCCCTTTTAGCAGATGCAGAAAGCACAGCAGTGCGCTTAAAAACTGGGAAATTACTGTTGCCAGTGCAGCAGCGCCCACACCGAAATGAAAGCCGGCAACCAAAACCAAATCCAGAACAATATTGGTAATAGAGGAGAAAATCAGATACATCAGAGGATGTCTGCTGTCTCCCACTGCCTGGAGAATTCCTACCAGGAAGTTGTACATAACAAAAGCCAGAGAACCACAGAAATAAATACGGAAATAAGTTACCGAATTAGGCAGAACGTCCGCCGGAGTTCCCATCAGTACCAGAATCTGAGGCGCTGCCACAACTCCAATAAAGGTTAAAGCAATGCCACAGAAAAATCCCAGGGTAATGATGGTGTGAATGGCTCTCTGAACCAAATCAAATTTTTTCGCGCCAAAATACCGGGCTACTACAACTCCTGCTCCTACAGCAAGACCATTAAAAAAGCCAACCATAAGAAAAATAAGATTTCCGGAGGAACTGACAGCAGCTAACGCGCTGCTGCCTAAAAAGTTGCCTACGATTAAGGAGTCAGCAGTATTGTAAAACTGCTGGAATAAGTTCCCCAGAAATAAAGGAATGGCAAAGGCAATAATTTTTTTCCAAATAGACCCTTGTGTCATAAGGGTTGCAGAAGAATTGGTACTCACGAATGCGCCACCTCTTTTAAGGCGTTTAATTCTTTGGCTGCTGTCTCAAGGTTTTCCCGGATGGAAATGGATTGGGGACAGACAGTTTCGCATTTGCCGCATTTCTGGCACTGATCTGCTCTGGCAGAAACATCCAATTCCTGGAAGAAGGAGTGCTTTGCTTTTTCTTTATTTCCATACATGGATAAATCATTCCAGATACGGAAGTTTCTGGGAATATCCACACCAAAAGGGCATGGCATACAATAAGCGCAGCCGGTACAGCCATTTTTTGTACGCTTTTTAATGGCATCTGCAACCTGAGATACCAGAGCCGCTTCTTCCTGACTGAGCGGTTCAAAGTTTCCAAAAGTATGTAGATTATCTTCTACCTGTTCCATGGTAGACATGCCGCTTAAAACCACTTTTACATTTGGCTTGCTTGCTACCCAGCGAAGAGCCCAGGAGGAAATGCTGCTGTCTGGGCGGGCTTCCCTGAAAGGAAGGGTAACATCTTCCGGAAGCTGTGCCAGAGAACCACCTTTTACCGGTTCCATAATAACCAGAGGAATGCCCAGTTTTTCTGTAAGAGCGTAGCCTTTATCACCTGCCTGAATATCTGTATCAATGTAATTATACTGAATCTGGCAGAAATCCCACGGACGATAGGTGGCAATGGTTTCAAATACTTCATAGTCATCATGGAAAGAAAAGCCAAAGAAACGGATTTTGCCCTGCTGTTTCATTTCTTCAAAATAAGGAATCAGACCTAAATCCAGTACGGTCTGCCACTTTTCCTTATCCAGACAGTGGAGAAGATAGAAATCCACATAGTCTACCTGAAGGCGGTCAAGCTGTTCCTGAAACAGACGTTTGGCATCTTCCAGGGTTTTTACATTCCAGATAGGAAGCTTGGTTGCCAGGAAAAAATCTTTCCGGTTATATTTTTTCAAGACATGACCAAGAAAGGGTTCGCTGTCGCCATTGTGATAAGGGTAGGCAGTGTCAATATAGGTAACACCTGCGCCAATAGCAGTATCTAACATTTTTTCTGCTTCTGGTTCGCAGATGGAGCCATCCTCATTTAAAGGAAAGCGCATACATCCAAAACCAAGAAGAGAAGGGGAAACCCCTAATTTTTCAAAGTTACGGTATTCCATAAATTCATCCTCCTAACAAACATCTAAAATTACTTTGTTTCTATTTTATCATTCTTCTTGAAAAACTTACAGTGTTAATTTGAAAAAGTAACAATATTTTCTTTTGCGCTAAATGTTAAAACCCGGAGCTGCATCAGATTTTATAGCAGCCCCAGGTTTCTTCTGATTATTTGCGGTTACAGTCCTTGCAGGTTGCCATACAAGGCATGTCGAAGCCAGGATTAAAAGCATAGAAGTTCTTGGAATCTAAATCTTCCTGAACAGCTCTTAAAACTTCACCGAACCGCTGGAAGTGTACAATTTCCCTCATACGGAGGAACTTAATAGGTTCAATGACATCCGGGTCATCTATGAGCCGCAGGATGTTGTCATAGGTGGTGCGGGCTTTCTGCTCTGCTGCCAGGTTTTCATGAAGATCTGTGATGGGATCCCCCTTCGACTGGAACTGATTGGCATTAAAGGGGACACCGCCTGCCGCCTGCGGCCAGATTGCGGCAGTGTGATCCACATAATAGGGAGCAAAACCCGAACATTCAATTTCTTCCATGGTCATATTGGCAGTCAGTTGATGAACAATCGTAGAGACCATCTCAAGGTGCGCGAGTTCTTCTGTACCAATATCATTTAACACTCCCATACAGATTCTGTTCGGAGCGGTAAAGCGCTGAGACAGATAACGCAGAGAAGCACTCATTTCACCATCAGGCCCTCCTTATAGTCTGTCTCTTATACACATCTCCGAGCCCACGAGACCGTACTAGATCTCGT
>ENA-UABZ01000517-UABZ01000517.1-human-gut-metagenome-genome-assembly--contig:-NODE-517-length-12115-cov-5.339801_pt1 | contig 12115 bp, 9 predicted proteins | sample MGYA00243877_ERZ654221 | MGnify/ENA primary metagenome ERZ654221 (study PRJEB26926, sample SAMN06165159) | human gut metagenome | biome: ENVO:00009003; feature: ENVO:2100002; material: ENVO:00002003...
GATTTTATCAGTTTTCCTTCCCGGGCTTCCCCGTTTCCGTCCATTACTGCTTCCGGCGCCTGCCGGGTTTCTGTGTTTTGTGTTAAAACAGACGGTACGCTTTGTACATTCTGATTCTGCGGGGTTCCCTCCATTGGAAGGACAAGCTCTGTTTTTGGCGTTTCCCTGACAAAACGAAGGGTGGTACCGTTTTCTTCATACTGAAATTCTGTCAGTTCAGAGTCCGACACAGCCTTTATCAACGTAAGAAGATTATCAAATTCCATACTTACCTCTTTCTTGCTCACTGTTTCTGAGCATCCAGGTATCCTTTTATGGATTACCTCTTTTCTGCTCATGGTTTCTGAGCATCCAGGTATCCTCTTGAGGATTACCTCTTTTCTGCTTAATCGAATTTTTTTATTAACAGTGTGGCGTTATGTCCCCCAAATCCCAGGGAATTGCTCATAGCGTAACGGATTTCCTTTTTCACCGGGGCGCCAAGTACATAATTCAGATCGCAGCCTTCTCCCGGTGTTTCGGTTCCAATTGTCTGGTGGATAAAGCCTTCCTGAAGCTCCTTTACACAGGTGACAAGCTCTGCGCCTCCTGCTGCGCCAAGCAGATGTCCGATCATGGATTTTGTGGAGTTTACCAGAACCTTTTCCGCCGCTGCGCCAAAAGCAAGGTGAATGGCTCTTGTTTCAAAAAGATCGTTATGATGAGTGCTTGTTCCATGAGCATTGATATATTCCACTTCCTCCGGACATACGCCTGCTTCTTCCATGGCAAGGCTCATTGCCTTTGCGGCTCCGCTTCCGTCCTCAGCAGGAGAGGTAATGTGATATGCATCCGCTGTAGCCCCGTAACCGACTACCTCTGCATAAATTCCTGCTCCTCTTGCCCTGGCATGCTCCAGCTCCTCCAGTACCACAATGCCTGCGCCTTCGCCAAGAACAAATCCGTCTCTGTCTTTGTCAAATGGAACAGATGCCTTTAAAGGGTTGTCCGTTTCTGTAAGAGCAGTCAGTGCGTCAAATCCTGCAACTCCCGTAGGACAGATACAGCTTTCCGCGCCTCCTGCCACCATAATGTCCGCGTCTCCGTACTGGATCGCCCGAAAAGCATCTCCAATGCTGTGGGTTCCTGACGCACAGGCAGTCACCACGTCTGTACATTTTCCTCTCAGGCCAAGCTCAATGGAAACATTTCCTGCAGCCATATTGGAGATCATCATAGGCACCATCAGAGGAAGCGCACGGCCGGGTCCTTTCTGAGTGATTCTGTCATAGCAAAGCTCCACCTGACGGAGATCTCCAACTCCGGAACCAATGATAACTCCCGCCCGGAAAGCATCTTCTTCCTTCATATCCAGCCCGGAATCCTCAAAAGCTTCTTTGGCTGCCGCAACTGCATACTGAGAAAAAAGAGCCATACGTCTTACCTGTTTGGGTTCCATATACTTTTTAGGTTCAAAGCCTTTTACCTCAGCTGCAAGCTTTACCTTATAGCCCTGGGCGTCAAATCTGGTGATCGATCCGATTCCCGCCTTTCCGGCACAGATCCCCTGCCAGAACTCCTGTACATTGTTTCCTGTGGGCGTCACTGCTCCCAGCCCTGTAATTACGACTCTCCGCCTGCTCATATTACCATTCCTCCGTCAACCTGAACGACCTGTCCAGTAATGTAAGAAGCATCTTCTGATACAAGAAATGCCACTGTCTTCGCTACATTCTCCGGCTTTCCAAAATGCCCCAGGGGAATCTGTGCCGCAGAAGCCTCTTTCACAGAATCAGGCAGGATCTGAGTCATTTCTGTTTCTATAAATCCCGGAGCCACTGCGTTTACTGTAATTCCTCTGGATGCCAGTTCTCTTGCCGCTGTCTTTGTAAGTCCGATCACACCTGCTTTGGACGCCGCATAATTTGCCTGTCCTGCATTTCCGGCAATTCCTACCACAGAAGCCATATTTACAATTCGTCCGCTTTTCTGTCTCAGCATCTGTCTGGAAACAAAGCGCAGCATGTTAAAGGTTCCTCCCAGATTCACATCGACTACGCTGTCAAAGTCCTCCCTGGACATCCCCATCAGGAGCCCGTCTTTTGTGATTCCTGCATTATTTACAAGGATATTTATTTTTCCGTATTTTTTTACAATATCTCTGACAGCCTGTTCACAGGCTTTATAATCCGCAACATTCCACTGTAAAGCTTCTGCACAGCCGCCGTTTTCTTCAATTTCTTTTTTTACTTTTTCTGCCCGGTCAGCTGAACCGTTATAATTAATAATCACAAAAATTCCTTTTGCTGCCAGCTCCAGAGCAACTGCTCTTCCAATTCCTCTGGATGCGCCTGTTACTACAGCTACCTGCTTTTCTGTATACTCCGCCATGTTTCCCCTTTCCTGCAATCATCCACTGTCTGTTTTATTATTCTGAATAAATATGTCCTTAAACTCACCTGTTCTGCATGCTTTTTCCTGTATAGCTGTACAAATCGCCCAGCGCTTATACATACCGCATTACTGCTTCCATGCCTTTCGGAAATTACATGTCCCCCTCCACTGGTTCTGTTCCCCTCGGAAATTACATGTCCTTCCCGCTGTTTCTGTTCCCTTCGGAAATTACATGTCCTCTCCTCTGCTTCTGTTCCCTTAGGATGTTACATGTCCTTCCCGCTGGTTCTGTTCCCTTCGGAAATTCTGCCGATCACTGCTTCAGCAGTTCCCCGCATACAGTTTCCGCTTCTTCCCAGGTACTGATCCGGTACATATTTACATTTTTATCCGTTTTTTTCATAAAACCGCTGAGGGTTTTCCCCGGGCCAATCTCCACAAAGGTGTCAATTCCCTGCGCGATCATTGCTCTCATGCTCTGCTCCCAGCGAACCGAAGAGCTTACCTGTCTCACCAAAAGTTCTTTTATGGCTTCCCCGCTCTTCACCACTTCCGCTGTCACATTTGTCACATAGGGAATGTCCGGATCCTTAACAGAAACCTTTTTCAGAACCTCTTCCAGCTTTTCTCCTGCCGGTTTCATCATTGGAGAATGAAAAGGACCGCTGACCTTTAAAGGAAGTACCCTTCTGGCCCCGGCTTCTTTAAGAACTGCAGCCGACTGTTCCACTGCTTCCTTTTCCCCTGTGATCACAATCTGTCCGGGACAGTTATAATTTGCAATAAAAACACCTTGAAGATCATGAACAGTTCTTTCCACCGCTTCTCCGTCCATTCCAAGAACAGCGGCCATAGCCCCGGTTCCTTCCGGAGCCGCATGTTCCATAAATATCCCTCTGGCGCGGACAGTGCGGACCGCATCCATATCGCTCATGCTGCCTGCTGCTGCAATCGCACAGTATTCACCAAGGCTTAAACCTGCTGTCATTTCCGGATAAAGTCCTCTTTTTTCCAGTTCACGGGTAATAGCAAGACAGGCTGTAACCATAGCCACCTGAGTATATTCTGTTTTGTCCAAGAGGTCATTTTTCTGAAAACAGATTTCCCGGACATCAAAATCCAGTATACTGGAGGCTTGATCAAAAACAGCCTTTGCCTCCTCGCTTTTTTCATAAAAATCTCCTGCCATTCCCACTTCCTGGGCTCCCTGTCCGGGATAAAGAAATGCAATCCTGCTCATACTGTTCCGCTCCATTTCCTAAATATCATGTTCCTGTTCCGCCTGCTCTCTGCAAAAAATCCTTTTACTGTTTCCTTTGTTCACAGAATAGTATCATGCGGACAGTTACGAAATCTCTTTAACATTTATTCCTGCCATGGCTTCCTGATCATTAAATCCTCAGCCCTGGAAACCATTCTGCTGATAATCTCCCTGCAGGAAAGACTTTCCTTTACAAGTCCGGCGCTCTGGCCTGCCATCAGACTTCCGTTTCTGGTATCGCCGTCCTGCACTGCTTTTCTTAAGCCTCCAAGTGTAAGTGCTTCAAGAGCCTCAAAATCAGCCCCGCTTTTTTCCATTTCCAGATATTTTCTGGACATGTCATTGCGCAAAACCCGGATAGGATGACCCGTTGTGCGTCCTGTAACACGGGTATCAATATCCTTTGCCCTTAAGATACTGTCTTTATAATTCTGATGGATCACAGACTCACGGGAAGCCGCAAAAGCAGTGCCGACCTGCACGCCTTCCGCTCCCAACATAAACGCTGCTGCCATTCCTCTTCCATCTGCAATGCCTCCGGCAGCGATCACCGGAATCTCCACTGCATCCGCCACCTGCGGTACCAGTGTCATTGTAGTGATCTCTCCGATATGTCCTCCGGCCTCTGTTCCCTCTGCCACAACTGCATCTGCGCCGCAGCGCTCCATACGTCTGGCCAGAGCAGTGGAGGCGACTACCGGAATCACCTTCACCCCTGCCGCTTTCCAGTCTGCCATATATTTTTCCGGGCTTCCGGCTCCTGTTGTAACAATGGGAACCTTTTCTTCCACAATGACTTTTGCCACCTGATCTGCTTCCGGGCTCATGAGCATAATGTTGACTCCAAAAGGTCTGTCAGTCATTTCTCTCACCTTTTTGATCTGCTCTCTTACCCACTCTGCAGGGGCTGCGGCAGCCGCGATCAGTCCAAGACCTCCTGCGTCTGACACTGCAGCCGCCAGACTGGCCTCAGCCACCCATGCCATACCGCCCTGGATCACAGGATATTCAATTCCCAATAATTCTGTAATTTTTGTTTTCATAATAAATCCTCATCTGAATCATCACCGGTTTTGAAAGCTGCGGCTTACAGCCTTCAAGCATTTTTGTATACTCTTATGATTTCTTTGTTTGGCAAAATATCAGCCCGAAGGTTACTTATTCTCTTCCAGGTATGCTGCCGCAGCGCCTACGGTTGTTATTTTTTCCAGATCTTCGCTTGGAATCTCTACTCCAAATTCCTCTTCCAGGGCCATTGCCAGCTCAAAAAGATCAAGGGAATCTGCATGAAGATCCTCTGTAAAAGAAGTGTTCTCTGTAATGCTTTCTGCTTCTGCTCCAAGTGTTTCTGCTGTGATCTCAATAATTTTCTGTAACATAATAATCTCCTTTTCTGCTATATCTCTGATTTTTGAATTTATTTTTAAATACCCCATTCCAGTACAGATGCCCCCCAGGAAAGCCCTGCCCCAAAGCCTGCCAGAACAAGCTTCTGGCCTTTTTTCAGCTTTCCGTTCCGGTTCATTTCATGGAGAAGTATGGGGATACTTGCCGAGGAAGTATTGCCATATTCCTGAAGATTCATGGGAAACCTTTCAATTCCCATTCCCAGTCTCCTGGCTGCTGCTTCTACGATCCTGCGGTTTGCCTGGTGAAGAATAAACCAGTCAATTTCTTCTGTTTTTAAATTGTTTTTTTCCAGTACCCGGCGGATCGCTTCCGGAACACTTCTGACAGCAAACTGAAATACTTCCCTTCCGTCCATAAACAGATACTTCTCTGATTTCAGGGCTGCGCTCCCGGCTGTTTCCGTCTGCGGCTCCCTATTCAGACTGCTTTTCACTGCCGGACAGGTCAGAGCCTCTCCGCCCCGTCCGTCTGACCGGGCAAAGGAAGCATAATTCCTGCCTTCCCGGGCGCACAGCATCACAGCCCCCGCCCCGTCTCCGAAAAGAATACAGGTTCCCCGGTCTTTCCAGTCAACGATCCGAGAAAGTCTTTCGCTTCCCACAACAAGAATGTTTTTATAGATTCCTGACGATATGTAGGCCTGCGCAGTCTGATATGCAAACAGAAATCCACTGCATGCCGCATTCAGATCAAAGCCTGCCGCCTGATAAAGTTCCAGTTTCTTCTGTATCTCGCACGCAGTGCATGGAAAAATCTGATCCGGTGTGGAAGTCGCTGCTATGATCAGATCCACTTCATCGGAACTGATGCCTGATTCCTTTATTGCCTGCCGGGCTGCTTCCGCCCCCATAGACACTGTGGTTTCTTTTTCCGCAATGTGTCTTCTGAGTACCCCGGTTCGTTCCCGTATCCACTGATCACTGGTGTCCACAAATTCTGCGATTTTATGATTATCCAGAACTCTTTCCGGCACACAGGCGCCAGTTCCGCAAATCACACCTTTCATGATCTGCCCTCCTTTTTTCGGAACCTGATCACGATTCCGTTTGACTTGTTATTTATTTTGAATATTTAATATTTTGATTATCAAAGTATAATCCTGTAAATAAAGAATGTCAAGAAAAAAATAAAAAGACACTGCAGAATATTTATATCTTATCCGCAGTGTCTTGCATTTCAATTATTCAGTTTTTCTTTCAGGAAATCACAAATCCTTTATTTTTATCAGATAAAAATTCCTGCGATCATGTAGACCACAAAAGCTGCGAGCCATGCGATCACGCACTGTCCGATCACAACACCTGCCGCCCATTTTCCGCCCAGCTCACGCTTGATAGCGGCAACTGCTGCCACACATGGGGTATAAAGCAGGCAAAATACCAAAAGGCTTGCTGCTGCCAGAGGTGTGATGGCTGCAAGCAGGGCTTCCGTACTTCCAAAAAGAACTGAAAGTGTGGAAACAACGCTTTCTTTTGCCATAAATCCGGTAATCAAAGCAGTAGATATCCGCCAGTCTCCAAATCCCATAGGTCGGAAAATCGGAGCAACAACACTTGCTGCCATGGCAAGAATACTGTCTTTTGAATCTGTTACAACATTCAGATGGATATCAAAGGTCTGTAAAAACCAGATTACAAGAGTAGCGATAAAAATAACGGTAAACGCTCTCTGCAAAAAGTCTTTCGCCTTATCCCACAGCAAATGTCCTACGTTTTTTGCTCCCGGCATACGGTAGTTCGGAAGCTCCATAACAAAGGGAACCGCCTCTCCGCTGAACATGGTACGGCGCAGCAGAAGCGCCATCAGGATCCCCATAACAATGCCGCCAAAATACAGAAGAATCATAACCAGCGCGCTGTTTTCCGGGAAAAAGGCTGCTGCAAAAAATGCATAAATGGGAAGCTTTGCAGAGCAGCTCATAAAAGGTGTAAGAAGAATTGTCATTCTTCTGTCCCGCTCTGAGGGAAGAGTTCTGCTGGCCATAACTCCGGGTACAGTGCAGCCGAATCCGATCAGCATAGGCACAATGCTCCGTCCGGAAAGCCCGATCTTTCTCAGCAGCTTATCCATTACAAAGGCAACCCTTGCCATATATCCACTGTCCTCCAGAAGAGACAGGAAAAAGAACAGGGTCACAATAACAGGGAGAAAACTCAGCACACTTCCCACACCATTAAAAATGCCGTCCATCACAAGAGAATGAAGCACACTGTTTACATGAGCCGCTGCCATAAGCTGATCAATAGCTCCGCCAAGAGCCTCAATTCCCATATCAAGAATACCGGAAAGGAACGCTCCGATTACTCCGAAGGTCAGGTAAAACACAAGGGCCATAATTCCCACAAAACAGGGGATCGCCGTATATTTTCCAGTAAGTATCCGGTCTATCTTTGTACTTCTGATATGCTCCTTGCTCTCTTTGGGCTTAATGACTGTCTCATCGCAGATTTTTTCAATAAAATCAAATCGCATGTGCGCAATGGCAGCCGCACGGTCCAGTCCCCGCTCACTTTCCATCTGCTTTACAATATGCTCCAGCATCTCTTTTTCATTCTGGTCAAGCTTCAGTTTTTCAAGGATCAGCTGATCCCCCTCTGCAAGCTTGGCTGCTGCAAAGCGTACCGGAATCCCGGCTTCCTGTGCATGGTCTTCGATCAGATGCATAATGGCGTGAAGGCATCTGTGAACAGCTCCTCCGTCATCATCCGCATCACAAAAGTCTATTTTTTCCGGCTTTTCCTGATATTTTGCCACATGAAGAGCATGGGCTACCAGCTCGTCAATTCCCTCATTTTTTGCTGCGGAAATAGGAACTACAGGGATTCCAAGCATTTCCTCCATCCGGTTGATAATGATCGAACCGCCGTTTTCCCTGACCTCATCCATCATATTCAGGGCAAGAACCATGGGAATATCCAGCTCCATCAGCTGCATGGTAAGATAAAGGTTCCGCTCAATATTTGTGGCATCCACAATATTAATAATACCTCTTGGATGCTCATTCAGTACAAAATTCCTTGTTACGATTTCTTCGCTGGAATACGGAGACATGGAATAAATTCCCGGAAGATCTGTTACCAGGGTATTGCTTTTTCCACGGATCGATCCGTCCTTTCTGTCCACAGTAACACCTGGGAAATTTCCCACATGCTGGCTGGAGCCGGTAAGCTGATTAAACAAAGTTGTCTTTCCGCAGTTCTGGTTTCCTGCCAGTGCAAAGGTAAGCATTTCACTGTCCGGAAGGGGATTTTCCGTTTCCTTAAAATGAAATTTTCCGCCTTCTCCCAATCCCGGATGAGGGATGGAATGGCTGTTGTTTTTCTTTGATGTCTCTCCCTTTTCTCCTGCGTCCCTTACATTTTCTATTTCAATTTTATCCGCATCAGCAAGACGAAGTGTAAGCTCATAGCTGTGGATACGAAGTTCCATGGGATCTCCCATAGGAGCATACTTCACCATAGTCACATCTCCCTTTGGGATCAGCCCCATATCCAGGAAATGCTGTCTGAGAGCGCCTTCTCCGCCTACAGAACGTATTGTTGCCGTCTTTCCGATCGGCAGATCTTTTAACGTCATCTGACTGTTCCTCTTTTCATTTCATAGTCTTTATTGTTTGTCATAGAAAACTTTATGACAAATATCACTGTTTGTCAATAGAAAACCCTCTGTTTCGACGGATTATTTCGCCATTATTTCATATTGTCATTCCTGTTCACGGCCTTCACAGCAGTAAATTTCCGACTTATATATGCTGAAATTTTGACAGAATGACCAGTGCAATTTTCTGTTCCATGCTTTATACTATAAATCCCATATTAAAATAAGGCCGGCACAAGCCCAATGGCTTTCGGCAATAAGTATTCACATGAACTGAGGAGGATGATTATGAAACGCAAATGGTGGCATGATAAGGTTGCCTATCAGATTTATCCCAAAAGCTTTTTTGATTCCAATGGCGATGGAATCGGAGATATTCCGGGTATTATATCCAAGCTTGACTATCTGAAGGAACTTGGAGTGGACATTGTATGGATCTCTCCCTGTTATCCTTCCCCAATGGCAGATCAGGGCTATGATATTTCAGATTATTACAACATTCACCCTGCATTCGGCACTCTGGATGATATGGACAGGCTTCTTACAGAAGCCCGAAAAAGAGACATGTATATTCTTCTGGATCTTGTTGTCAATCACTGCTCTGACGAACATGAATGGTTTGAAAAGGCCTGTGCAGATCCTGACGGAAAATACGGCAACTTCTTTTATATAGAAGACAAAAAAGAAGGACAGCTTCCCTGCAACTGGCGCAGCTATTTCGGCGGTTCCGTATGGGAGCCTCTTCCCGGTCATCCTGACAAACAGTACCTGCATCTTTTCCATAAAAAACAGCCGGATCTTAACTGGGAAAACCCGGAAGTCCGGGAAGAAGTTTACAAAAATATCAACTGGTGGCTGGATCGCGGTCTCAGCGGCTTCCGCATTGATGCCATTATCAATATTAAGAAAAAACTCCCCTATAAAGATTATGCTTCTGACCGCGCAGACGGACTTTGCACAGTTGACAATATGCTTGCAGAGGCACAGGGCGTGGGAGAGTTTCTGGGTGAAATGAGAGACCGCACCTTTGACCCTCATGAGGCTTTTTCTGTAGGTGAAGTATTTAATGAAAAGGATGAAGAGCTTCCTGATTTTATTGGGGATAACGGATATTTTTCCAGTATGTTTGACTTTGCTCCTGTTGTATTTGGAGCAAGCAGCAAAGGCTGGTATGACCGTCAGCCAATCACTCCTGATGATTATAAGCGCTGCTGCTTCCACTCTCAGAAACGTGTGGGCGACATTGGCTTCCTCTCAAATATTATTGAAAATCACGATGAACCAAGAGGCGTCAGCCACTATATTCCCGAGGGAGAAGTCAGCGTTTACAGCAAAAAAATGCTTGCTGTCATGTATTTTATGCTGAAAGGTCTGCCCTTTATTTATCAGGGACAGGAGATCGGAATGGAAAATATGAAGTTTTCTTCCATTGACCAGATTGATGATATCAGCACCATTGATGAATACCATGTGGCGCTGAATGCAGGATGCTCCCAGGAAGAAGCTCTGAAGTGTATTTCTGTTTACAGCCGGGATAACGCCCGTACCCCAATGCAGTGGGACTGCACGGAAAACTCCGGTTTTACCTCCGGTACTCCATGGCTTTCTGTAAATCCGAATTACCATGAGATCAACGTAAAATCACAGCAGAATGATCCTGATTCTCTGCTGTCCTTTTATAAAAAGCTGACTGCTCTGCGCAAGGATCCGGACTATAAAGAGACCATTGTCTACGGCGATCTGATCCCTTATCTGGAAGATCAGCATAACCTGATGGCATACTTCCGAAAAGGAGAAAAAACGCTGCTGGTTATTGGAAACTTCCAGACAGAGCCTCAGGATATTACCCTTCCGGGCAAATGCAAAAACGTGCTGCTGAACAACTATCCGGAGACAGATATTTCCGAAAACATTCTTCATTTAAAGAATTATCAGGCTGTCATTCTGGAACTGTAAAAAGCTCCAATATTTTATAAAACGCCTCATTTCTATCCCCTGATCAGGAAAGAAATGAGGCACTTTATTTCTCTTTTTATACAATTCTTACTCTGCCATATCCAGTGCAGTTGTTCCATTTTTGCTTATCTGATATCCTCCATGAAGAAGCTTCCGCTCCGCAAGTTGTTCCGGTTTTTCTTCATCTTCTACAGTCAGAATATACATCCCCATGATGTTGCCTCTCCGGATAGATCACCAAATTAAATCCTGCTCCCGGAACAGATTTCCGACCCAGATCCTGTATTCACTGATATGCTGAGACTTTCGGATTTTTTTCATATAGCGTTCCGGATTTGTAAATGAGGTTCCAAGATATGCCCACAGTTCCTTCATTTTATACAAAGTGTTCCTGTCTCCGGACATATAATCCATATATCCCTTTAAAAGCTCTTCATGAAATTCAAAAAGCTCCTCTTTATACCGGCTGCTGTCTTTTTTGTCTCCATTGCTGATTTCCTCTGCCAGCCACGGTTTTTTCAGAATCCCTCTTCCGATCATAATCTTTTCCGTACCGGGAAATCTCTGCACAACTTTCTCATAATCATCTTTGCTTACAATATCCCCATTATAACAAAGAGAGTGCCTGCTGCTTTCCTCTGCTTTTTTAAAGGCCTCCCAGTGAATGGTATTCTTCTTATACTGATCTGTTTTCAGCCTGGGATGTATGATAAGCTCCTCCAGAGGATATTTTTCAAAAATTTCCAGAAGCTGAGGCCACTCCTCCTCATCCTCCACTCCAATTCTTGTTTTTATGGAAACAGTCATTGGACAGGACTTAAAAATTTCTTCCAGAAAGCGGTCCAGTTCCCTGGGAAGCGCCAGAAAACCGGAGCCTCTGTTTCTTGATGTAACCGTAGGAGAAGGACAGCCCAGATTCAGATTCACCTTATCATATCCATATTGTCTGATCTCTTTTGCAATAGCAAGAAAATCCTCCGCCCGGTTTGTCAGAATCTGAGGGATCAGCTCCATCCCTTCATTATTTTCCGGAAGGATATCCCTGATCTCCTTCTGATTCAGACGCCTGCTCATAATAAACGGAGCAAAATAACGATCTATGTTCCCGAAGCTTTTATGATACGCTGCCCGGTAAATATATCCGGTAATTCCTTCCATTGGTGCCATATAAAACTGCATATATCAAATTCCTTATCTGTGATTTATTTTTACAGTCTGTATTATATCGTTTTGCACAGTTTATGGCAATATTTCCACCTGATATATGCAAAATCAATGTTTCCTGCTATACAAAAAAGCCTGTTTTCAGGCTCCCAAAAATCATTTGCATTATTCCATTTTCTGCTCTATAATATGTTTAGAGGAACAACCGCCCACAAGGGGTTGACCTGTTTAAAAGCGTACATAGAAAATGCCACCCTAAATTCGCCAAAGTTCTGAGGGTGGTTTTTCTATGCTTTAAATCATTATCGACAGAACGTAAAAACGAATGTCAGTAATGCAAGAATGAACATTCCA
>ENA-UABZ01000541-UABZ01000541.1-human-gut-metagenome-genome-assembly--contig:-NODE-541-length-11690-cov-5.819682_pt1 | contig 11690 bp, 10 predicted proteins | sample MGYA00243877_ERZ654221 | MGnify/ENA primary metagenome ERZ654221 (study PRJEB26926, sample SAMN06165159) | human gut metagenome | biome: ENVO:00009003; feature: ENVO:2100002; material: ENVO:00002003...
CCACTCCCCGTTCCTCCGCATGGCCCACGGCAATGGGCTTGCCCCGCAATGCAGGATTATCACGCTGTTCTACGGAGGCGTAGAATGCGTCCATATCGATGTGTATAATTTTTCGTCCGGTCATTCTTCTTTCAACTCCCCGATACAAAGATACACTAATTTTTCTTCATCCGAAGTATCCGCCGATAGACATAAATGAAGGCTGGTATTAAAAAGGCATCTGCAAAAATCCATGCAGTAGGGTCACCAAAACACACGGCCAGATAGCCGAAAGCCGGAACAGCCAGCAGGCTGACCAGTATCCGGGCAATCATTTCCGAGACACCGGAAAGCATGGCAAGATTGGTATATCCCACCCCCTGGATAGTGTATCGCAGGATGCAGAGCAGTCCCAAAACCGGAAAAAAGGAAACGGAAATGTGCAGGAACAACTCCGTATTCTTTAAAATCTCCAACTCAGAGGCATCTACAAAGAGCAGGGCAAAAGTCCTGGCACCGAACATCAGTACACAGAAAGTGAACGCCCAATAAACAATCATCATCAGGGCGCTTGCCTTGACTCCCATCCAGATACGTTCCGGCTTGCCCGCACCGTAGTTTTGCCCGCTATAGGTGGCCATTGCCATGCCCAGACTCTCGAAAGGACACATGAAAAACATCTTGATACGCATGGCTGCCGTGAATGCAGCCACACAAGCCGTACCCAAAGCATTATTGGCGCTTTGCAGCATAATGCTGCCAATGGCAGTAATGGAAAATTGCAGTCCCATGGGTACGCCGATGTACATCAGTGTGCGTGCCAAAGCACCGTCGAATTTCCGCTCGGCAGGCGTTGTCTTCAGAATGTCGAAACGACGCATCATATAGATGTAGCACAATATGGCCGAGACGCCTTGTGAAAATACGGTAGCGATGGCAGCTCCTGCCACTCCCCAACCCAGTACCAGAATGTAGAACAAATCGAGCAGGATATTCAATACCGTAGAGAGAAGTAGAAACCAAAACGGCGTCTTGCTGTCACCCAATGCACGGATAATACTGGACAGCAGATTATAGAAGAAAGTAAAGGGAACCCCGATAAACGTGACAAGCAGGTAATAATAGGCTCCCGTGAATATGTTCTCCGGCGTACTCATCATGTGCAGAATATCTGCACAGTAAATGCTGGTAACCACGGCAATGACAACAGACATCACCGCAGCCAGCTGCAGGCTGACAGCCACATAACGGCGCATCGTGACATAATCCCGCGCACCGAACTTTTGCGCCACGGGAATGCCGAAACCTCCGCAACAGCCATTGCAGAATCCCAGAATAAGAAAAACGACCGAAGTGCTTGCCCCGACTGAAGCCAAGGCGTTGATACCCAGAAAGCGCCCCACGATAGCTGCATCTACCAATGAATAGGTCTGTTGCAGCAGATTGCCGAGCAGTAAAGGCAAAGTAAAGTTGAAAATCAACGGAAGAGCCCGTCCTTCCGTCATTTCTCTGGATGTTGCCATAAATCTGATACCTCCGAAATTGGGTGCAAAAATACGAAAAGATAGCGTTTACAGACTTGACGAAGGTCAAATTTAATAGGGAAGCTTAAGAAGAAGGAAGGCGAAGGACAAATCATTCCATCATGGGGAAAATATTATTCCACCACTAGGAAAAAATCGTTCCACCATGGTGGAACGATTTTTCCTCCACGATGGAACGATTAAATCTATGCAGATTCGGAGCTTAGTATTTACACTCGCGAATTATCTCTATCAGCTGCCGGAAATCTTCGGGATGAACATCTCCGATATTGCCGATACGGAAAGTGTCGGCTTGCGAAATCTTTCCCGGATAGATGACAAATCCACGCTCTTTCAGTTGTGTGTAGAAAGCTTTGAAATTGAAATCGGCATAAGGATAGAGGAAAGAAGTAATAACGGGCGATTGAATCTCGTCCGGCAGCAACGTTTGGAAACCGAGGGAACGCATGCCGTCCACCAGCACGCGGTGGTTCTCGCAATATCTGTTGTGACGGGCCTCCACACCGCCCTCCTCTGCCAGTTCGTCCATGGCTTGCTTGAAGGCGCGGACCACGTGTGTAGGAGAAGTAAAACGCCATTTGCCATGTCCTTTCTCCATGGCTTCCCATTGGTCATAAATGTTGAGAGAGAGTGACTTGGAGACGCCCTTGCAGTGCAACAGCTCGGAACGGCGGGCGATGATGAAGCCAAACCCCGGAACGCCCTGGATGCACTTGTTGGCACTGCTGATGAGGAAGTCTATGCCCAGTTCGTGTACATCGAGGGGAACACCGCCGAAGCTGCTCATGGCGTCTACAATCAGTTTCTTGCCGTGCATCTTGACGAGGTGGGCTATCTCCTTGAGGGGATTGAACACGCCGGTAGTGGTTTCGCAATGCACCACGGCAACGTGGGTGATTTCGGCATTGTGCGAAAGATAGTCGTCGACGTAGCTGACGGAGACTTGCTCTGTTTCGTCAAAAGCAAGCATGTCGTACGAGATGCCGTGATACTCGGCGATGTTGCCCATGCGGTCGCCGTAGGCGCCGTTGCTCAGTATGAGAAGTTTGTCGCCAGGCTTGATGACGCTACCGATGACGGCTTCCACACAGTACGTGCCGCTACCTTGCAGGAGGATGGAAGTATAGTCGCCGGTATGCTGGGTGGCGAGGGAGACGAGGGACTTGCGGATTTCTTCCACAATGTGGAGGTTGTAGGCTTCGTCCCAAGTACACCAGTCGGTCAGCATGGCTTCCTTGACGGTTTGTGAGGTGGTAAGGGGGCCGGGGGTAAGGAGAATGTAGGGTTTCATATGCATTGAGTTTTTAAGTTTATACGTTTATAAGGGTTACAGAATCTCAAGTTTACGGTTTATCTCGGCGATGACTGCGGGGAGCTCGGCAATGGTATCGACCACATAGTGGGCACCGGCGGCAAGCATGCGGCGGCGGACATCGGCCTTACGGGCTTCGAGCTCATCGGCAGGCAAGGAGGAGACTTCCTCTTGTGTCAGTCCCAGTTCGTTACTGCCGAGGACTACGCCGACGGTCCATGCTTTGGCATTGATACCCTCCTTGATGTCGGCGATGGTATCGCCATACTTCAACACACAATCTACGGAGGGGATGGCGAGGTCTGCCATATTCTTATATATCATGTAGGGAGCAGGACGGCCTGCAGGCAACCCGTCGGGAGTGACGCAATTATCTACCGCATAGCCTTTGGCTGTGGCGGCAGGCAGCACAACATCCATCATAGAGCGGGTATAGCCGGTGGTGGAGCCAATGCGGATACCTTGCGCACGCAGTGCGGAAATCGTTTCCACCACACCGGGAATAGGGTCGGTATAATCTTCGAGCGAGGCAAACAACACCCGTTGGAATTCGGCATAACGTGCCTGCACGTCTTCCTCACCGGCGGGACGGCTGAATTTCCGTTCAAATTCCGTCCGGACACGTTCTATATTGAACAGTGCACGGATTTCTTCTACTTTGGTCAGCCCCATGTGCGCACGTGTTTCGGCAGCAGTGACGGGAACGCCGATGGCCCGAAAGCTCTCGACAAAGGCGGCGACGGGAGCAAAACAACCGTAATCGACGGCAGTTCCTGCCCAGTCCATAATGATACATTCAATTCTTTTCATACGATATATTATTATTATTCAGTCTCAAGAAGCAAGGAATTGCCCGGCCGGGACCAACGGCGCAAACGGAAAAGGGAAGAGTCCAACGGTCCCGAAGCATTCTCCTTGCGATAGCGCTGCACCAGGTAGACAGCCGAGCATAGGAAAGCCACGCTGCACACAATGCCGACATAGCCCGACATCAGGTTATAGAAATCCAGCCAGTTGATGTCCGGATTGAAGAATTCTTTGAATACCAATACCACCACCGTACCGGTATACCCGATAAAATCGAGTGTGACGATAAAGAACCCCACATTCCCCTTGATGCGGAAGCAGGCGATGAAACGCTCGAAGAACAACGTCTGGAAGCTGAGGTAAACAGTATAGAGCGACAAACTCTGGAGGAACAGCCACGTCATGGGTGGCAGTTGCAACCCATCGTAATTGAAGGCCACGAATCCCAAGGTCGCTGTGCCGCACGTCACAAGCACCAGCAGCAGGCACAGCACCTTTATATTACTCCTCACCGCGGACATCAGCCCGAAAAGCAACAAGATAATCAGTGTCACCACCGCATCTACCTTGGCAAATGCCCACGACGACAGCCCCGCCGCCTCCACATCCAGAATCTTCACCAGGAAGTCCTCCTTGATGTCCTGCAAGACGGTGATGAACAAGTTTGCCGCAAACAGCATCAGCAATACCGGCATGAAGCTCTTGAAGAGGTCCGCACGCGCCCTGCCGTCCAGCGTCACCCGTTCCGAGCGCAGTGCCCGGTCTGCCGCGGTAGGTTGCGGCATTCTCGTCATCAGCCAGCCCAGCAACGACAGCAGCGGGAAGGCAAAGGCACCGATAAAGGCAGGCATCCAGAACTCACTGATGTGGAGATGCTCCATCACAAACAGCCCGACGGACTTTGCCGTGCCCGAACTGATGGCAATGCTCAGCCCCATTAGGCTCGCCAGCAGGTCCGTCACCCGCCGCCCCTCGAGGAAACTGAAAATCACTCCCCACATGCATCCCAACGAAAGCCCGTTGAAGAACAGCACAAAGACATTCAGCGGCCGGGGCAACGCTCCGAACAGCACCAGCGAAAGCTCGGCCACCGCCACCGAGAGGATGATGAACTTCAGACGGTTCTCCTTCTTCAGTTCCGAAATTACCTTGATGCCAATCAGCTTGGAAATAAAATAGCCGGAAATCTGCACGATGCTGGTTGCCGTCTTGTAATCCATCCCGAAGAAGTCGAGCCCGTCGAAGCCCGCAGCCGTAAACGGCTTGCGCAGCGCATAGACCAGTGAATAGGAGAGCAAAGCCGCTCCACCCGCCCAAAGGATGAACAAGGCATCAGCCAGTCTCTTGCTCTGTATTATCTGTTTTTTCTCACCGTTGAACATAGTGTGTCGTTTAAGTTCGTTCTTGATTTCGGCGGCAAAGATAGAGGCGGGTGCTGACAGCAAAAATGAATTTCCATTATTAATAAACTTCATGAGATGCTCCACTCGGCGCAGGAAGTGTACAATTACAGCGGCATCTACATCAGTTACAGCCTCTCTTCCTCCTCCAATACCTTAAAGGTAGAGCCTTACCTGATAACCCCTGCCGACAGCAACGACCACGTCAAAGTGGTGCACATGAGCGCCTACAACACCACCCACTTCGGCACTGCTGTCTTCAACAACCACCAGAATGCCTATATCTTCTTCAACGAACGCGAGGCGCCCCAACTGGCCTTGTCCACCATCTACCTGCAACTGCCCATGTACGACTTTCCCCACCTGCTCAAAGGGCTCTACCTCTGTCTGGACTACAACCGCAACCCCATAGCCCGCCGCATCCTCTTCATCAAACACTCGGACAGCACCTCCATGGACGACTTCCTGGAACTGAAAGGCCAGCTCATCCCCCAAGACCAGCTGACCGACGAGCAACGCCCCTACTACAACTACACCTGCCAGCCGGGCGACTTCATCAAAACCTGCTCCGTCCCCTCTCCCCTGCTGAACGAGAAAGACCTGGAACGGGAGAAGCGGATGCTGGAAATCTAAGACAGCCCGGACAGTCCGGGAATTTTCACTTTGCAACCAAGTTGCATCTCCTTTCCGCTACCTTTGCTGCAGAAAATAGAAAATAGGAGGAAACAATATGAGTTGCAAATGCTGCTGCACACACGGACATACAGCGATACAAGAAAAAAGAAACAGTCTGCTGAAAGATTATTGGAGAATCATCCTCTCCGCCCTATTGCTCTTCGGAGGGCTCATCCTGAATGCTACTGACGCCACCTTCTTCAAGGGAGAGTATGTACCTTTTATATGGTACTTGCTTGCCTATCTCCCCGTAGGCCTCCCGGTGATGAGGGAAGCCTGGGAAAGCATCCTGCAAAAGGACGTGTTCAGCGAATTCACCCTTATGTCCATCGCCACCCTCGGCGCCTTCTATATAGGCGAATATCCCGAAGGCGTTGCCGTCATGCTCTTCTACTCCTTGGGAGAGCTCTTTCAGGACAAAGCCGTAGACAAAGCCAAGCGTAACATCAGCGCCCTGCTCGACGTACGTCCCGAAACGGCAACGGTCATCAGAAACGGCAGTACACTTGTCGAAGCTCCCCAACGTGTGCAGGTAGGCGAAACCATCGAAGTAAAAGCCGGAGAGCGCGTCCCCCTGGACGGAACGATGCTGGACGAAGTTGCCGCCTTCAACACCTCCGCACTGACGGGAGAAAGTGTTCCCCGCAACATCCGCCAGGGCGGGGAAGTGCTTGCCGGAATGATTGCGACCGACAAAGTCGTACGCATCCAAGTCACCAAACCCTTCGAGAAAAGTGCTCTTTCCCGTATATTGGAACTGGTGCAGAATGCCTCCGAGCGCAAAGCGCCGGCAGAACTTTTCATCCGTAAGTTTGCCCGTATCTATACGCCCGCCGTCACCGGACTGGCGGCATTGATTGTACTGCTCCCCTTCCTCTATTCGCTGGCAGATGCACAATTCTCGTTCATCTTCAATGACTGGCTATACAGGGCATTGGTCTTTCTGGTTATCTCCTGCCCGTGCGCCCTTGTCGTAAGCATTCCGTTAGGCTACTTCGGAGGAATCGGCGCCGCCTCCCGCCTGGGTGTCCTCTTCAAAGGTGGCAACTACCTTGATGCCATCACCCAAGTCAACACGGTGGTATTCGACAAGACGGGTACGCTGACCAAAGGTACCTTCGATGTACAATCCTGCCAGGCACAACCGGGAGTTACGGAAGAGAAGTTGATACAGCTTGCCGCCTCGGCAGAGCGAAACAGTACGCACCCCATAGCCAAAGCCATCATAAGCTATGCCAAACAAAGAGATATAGAGCTGATTGCCACAACGGACGTTACGGAGATTGCCGGCCACGGACTGCAAGCCACTATGGATGGAACGCGTGTCCTGGTGGGCAACACCCGCCTGCTGACTAAGTTCGGGATAGAATATCCCGATGAATTGTCATCAATTGTCGATACGATTGTGGCCTGCGCCATCGGAACAAAATATGCCGGTTATCTGTTGCTATCAGACACATTAAAGGAAGATGCCGTCAACGCCGTCAAAGAATTAAAAGCTTTAAATATCAATAATATTCAGATATTATCGGGAGACAAACAAGCCATTGTTACTAACTTTGCAGAAAAGCTAGGCATCACCCAGGCATACGGAGACCTGCTGCCGGACGGAAAGGTGAAGCACATCGAGGCACTCCGCAGCAACCCTGCCAACCGAATAGCCTTTGTGGGCGACGGCATCAATGATGCCCCGGTTCTTGCCCTTAGCCATGTGGGCATCGCCATGGGCGGACTTGGCAGCGATGCCGCCATCGAAACCGCCGATGTAGTGATACAGACAGACCAGCCTTCGAGAGTGGCCACCGCCATTCATGCGGGCAGGCAAACCCGCCGGATTGTCTGGCAGAACATCTCGCTGGCTTTCGGAGTGAAGCTGCTTGTCCTCATCCTCGGTGCCGGTGGAATCGCCACACTTTGGGAAGCTGTCTTTGCCGACGTAGGCGTCGCCCTCATTGCGATAGTGAACGCCATACGCATACAGAAACTTATTAAATAGAAAAAATGGAAGAAAAGAAATATTTGGACCTATTGGCCAAAAGGGACATACAGCCCACTGCCATCCGCATCCTGGTATTGCGCACCATGATGCAGGCAGGCCGTTCCGTCTCATTGCTCGACCTTGAAACCATGCTGGATACGGTGGACAAATCCACCATCTTCCGTACCCTTACCCTATTCCTCTCCCATCATCTGATACACAGTATAGATGACGGGACGGGTTCCTTCAAGTATGCCGTGTGCAGCGACAGTTGCTCTTGCGACGTAAGCGACCTGCACACCCATTTCCATTGCGAGAAATGCAACAAAACCTTCTGCTTCACCAACATTCCCACTCCGGTGGTGAAGCTGCCTCAAGGATTTACACTGAACAGCATCAACTATGTACTGAAAGGCATTTGTCCGGACTGTGCAGCAGAAGTCAACCGGGAGGCTTAGTTAAAAAATAAAAATCCATGCAGTCATTCATGTTCTTCTCTATCCTTAAGAAATAACATTGAGACAAACACATGGATACAAAAGCTCTTGTCACTTTATGCCAGAAGGGAAACGGGCAGGCCTTGAGCCTGCTCTACGAAAACTATTCAGAGAAAATGCTGAAAGTATGCCTACGCTATATTCCCGACCCAACGATAGCCCAAGATCTTCTTCACGACGGTTTTGTCATCATATTCACTTCCATTCATTCGCTGCGCAACCCGGAGAAACTGGAATACTGGATGAAAAAGATTATGAGAAACCTGGCACTGCAATACCTCAACCATGCCAATGCCAACCCCACCATCCCATTGACAGATATTCCGGAAGAGGAAGAGCCTGCTGAAAATCCTTTTTGTCCGGATTTCATTTCGTACGATAAGATGCTGGATATAGTGGAGAGCCTTCCGGAGGGCTACTGCAAGGTATTTAAACTGGCAGTACTGGAAGGATTGTCCCACAAAGAAATCGGAGATTTACTGGGTATAGCGCCACACTCCTCTTCCTCCCAATTGTTCCGGGCGAAAATTTTACTTAAAAAGATGCTGGCAGGATACCGTGTATTCATTGTTTTGACAGTATTGCTTCTCTTTCCAACGCTGTATGACTATCTGTACAGAGAGAAAAAGAGTATCAGGGAAAACCGTTTGTCCAAAGTTTCTTCCAGGCAAGCCGGGAGTACGCAACAAACAAAGAAAACCGATACTCCCCGAACCGACGAACAATGCTATACCAAAGAAAATCTGAACAAAAGGGAACGAATCATCCCTCCCGTTCCAGTTTCCACAGAATGGCCCCTTGCCATACCCACAATGAAAGATAGTATCCACAAATATCCCATACCTTCTCCATTCACCGGACAGACCATCACCAACCGACAGATGGCTTTCGTCTTCTCCCCTTCCCTGATGCCGCCAACCCGCAAGAAGAAATCCGGAAAATGGAAGTTGATGCTGGCAGGTTCACTCGGACCGCAACTGGCACAGAACTTATATAAGCTGATTGCCACTCCACATACCGACGGCATTTCAAGTGACTTCCCTCAACAAGTCAGCACGTGGGAAGAGTATTATTCTTATCTGCACACCCGCTATCAGCAGGGTACTCTGGGAAAAGATTCCATCGGACTCATGCAGATTGCCCAGAATAACAGCGGCAGGATTGTTGAGAACCAGCAACATCATGCCCCCATCGTTGTGGGACTCTCTCTCAGCAAGAAATTGAATGAGCGTTGGAGTCTGGAAACCGGATTGCAATATACGCTTCTCAGGTCGGAGTTCACTACCGGCGAAGCATTCCGCATTCAAGACAACCAGAAGTTGCATTATATCGGCATTCCTCTCCGGCTTTCCTACTGTTTCTGGCATTACAAACGTTTCTCCAGTTATGCCACGGCAGGCATGCAGGTGGATATCCCCATAAAAGGGACACTCCAAAGCTTCCATGTCACAGACAGTATTCCACACAAGCTCGACAGCCAGCCGGTAAGTGCTCCCTGGCAGTGGTCGGTCAACACAAGTATAGGCATACAATATCGCCTCACACCCCAGGCAGGCATCTATCTGGAGCCGACTGTAAACTATTATATCCCCGACGGCAGCCAACTGCGCACCATCCGAAAGGAACACCCGTTCATATTCACCCTCCCGGTAGGCCTCCGCATTTCCTGGTAAAAAAACGATGCGCCACGCAGTCTTTTACCCGACTGATTATCTATTTATATGGATAATCAAACTCAAGAAGGAACAAAGAACATGCAGAAACGACATACCGACCGGGAAAGCTACTTTGATGAACAGTCACAGACCAGCAAGAACTATTATATCCCCTACATAAAGGAAGTCATCGGACACATCCCCGATAAAGTGCTGGAAGTGGGCTGTGGAGAGGGAGGCAATCTGCTCCCCTTTGCCGAAGCCGGTTGCCGGGTGATGGGCGTAGACATTGATGCCACGCGAATAGAACAAGCCAGAACCTTCTTCGCCCAAAGGCATCAGCAGGGACAGTTCATTGCCACCGACATTTTCCAGTTCAAGGACAAGGCTACGAATTTTCCCCTGATTCTTCTACACGATGTGATAGAGCATATCAGAGACAAAGAACGGTTCTTCTCCGGCCTACAAGAACATTTGTCTGCCGACGGAGCTGTATTTGTAGGGTTTCCCGCCTGGCAAATGCCATTCGGAGGCCACCAGCAGATAGCACACAGCCACATTGTTTCACATTTCCCTTTTCTCCACCTCCTTCCCCGCACTTTATACAGATGGATATTAAGACTATGCGGTGAGCAGGAACGCGTAATCATGGAGCTACTGGATATAAAGAGCACCGGATGCACCATCGAACTGTTCAATCGCATCGCCCGGCAAGCCAACTATCAAATCATTGACCGGAGACTGTACCTTATAAACCCACATTATAAAATCAAATTCGGCTTGTCCCCACGAAGGCTCAACGGAGTTATTGCTGCTATCCCGTACATAAGAAACTTCTTTTGTACAAGTTGCTTTTACATATTAAAGAAAGGGACTAAAACTGTTAATCACTACTGATTTCCCAGCTTTAGAATTGATTCCGAACCATCAATTTAAGATTATATATTCAGAAGAAACCATTAAATTTCTGAATAGCCCTGATGAAAGAGGGTGTGTAGAAACCCTCATAAACTAAAAAATCACCCTCGCTGCAGATGGTTGTAGCGAAGGTGATTTCAATAAAAGGGGAACTTGCACTTCCTCCCTTTTAATGTTTTTACATCGTTACTTGGTTCATTACAGCCTCGTCAGGTGTCGTTCCTATTTCATCGGCAAATAATATGTGGGTGATAGACCCTCTCGGGGTCGGAGTTTCGATTTTAATTCTTTGACCTTGGTACATCTCCGGAATATCCACCAGCTTACATCTATGGGCTTCGTTATTGCCAAAACTGACATAATAATCTTCCCCTATTACCAGCTTTACAGGTTTACGTTGAGAGAAATGAGTCGGACAAACAGAGCTATCCACTTTTATATCTATCACAAAACCAAGAGCGGATGTTACCTTAGATAGTATATCAATGCTCACATTATAAGCCCCTTTCTCTATCTTGGCTATATTAACACGATTAACACCACAAAGATTAGCCAATTCCTCTTGGGTCATATTTCTCTTCTTGCGAAGAATGGCTAACCGACTACCAATCCGTTCACGTTCTTTCAAAATCTTCTCTGTACATTTTCCTTCGTGAATTTTCATAAATCTGTTGCAGAATTTAAAGTGTTGCCCCCACTTCTAATAGTTATTGATTTTTGAACAGACAAAAGTAGATATTAATTTTGAATTGTAGCACATTTACTACAACTATTTTCTAAATGAATATAAAAGGTAGGGGGAGTAGAAGAAAAGAAAAGCCCCTGAATTACTGGAATTCAAGGACTTACAAACTTCTTTTTACTATTTCCGTGGAGCTGGAGGGAATCGAACCCTCGTCCAAACGAGGAAATCATAAGCTTTCTA
>ENA-UABZ01000546-UABZ01000546.1-human-gut-metagenome-genome-assembly--contig:-NODE-546-length-11613-cov-3.865029_pt1 | contig 11613 bp, 10 predicted proteins | sample MGYA00243877_ERZ654221 | MGnify/ENA primary metagenome ERZ654221 (study PRJEB26926, sample SAMN06165159) | human gut metagenome | biome: ENVO:00009003; feature: ENVO:2100002; material: ENVO:00002003...
GGTCACTGCCTGACTTGTCCTGCCGGGACGGTTCTCTTAATAACACCATATAGATTTTTTGTACGCCGCCGCCCGCCATCGAGCAGAACGTTTACTCCTAATTGGGGATAAAACAGCTCATGGTCGGTGGTGGCGTGGCTCTCATAGGTATCACGCTGGTACATCTGCTTTCTGGACTCTTCGGTTAAGTCCAAAACTGCTGTCGGAGTAGAAAATCCGACCGGGTGGCGAAAGTCACCTGTTACATAGCCAGAATTGACTGGTCATCAGTTCTGGCTATTTTTCTGTTCTTCTCTGATTTCAGATACAATGTGATGAATAAAGCGCCGGAAATGAGAGTATACTATCCCTTATCAAAGCATGTTCCCCTTATTTTTGAAAAGAAATAAAGGGAATTTTTATTTAAGGTAATTGACTATCCATTAAAATTGAATATAATATAAGGGAAAGAATGGAGGTTAAGGGAATGAGAGATTTTAACTACTCAACAATCCGGGAGCAGAAATGGGATTCTGAGATTCTGGGGCTTATCGCCGCAATCTATAAGGAAGCTGGAAAACAGGAGCTTTACCTGAAGCAGCGCCCGGAGGAATTAGAGAAGCTGGTTGAGATTGCAAAGATTCAGAGTACAGAGGCATCCAATGCCATTGAGGGTATTGTTACCACCAATACACGAATCCGGCAGTTGGTTGAGGAGAAAACGACTCCCAGGAACAAAGATGAGCAGGAAATTGCGGGATACCGCGATGTACTTTCTATTATTCACGAAAGCTTTGATGCCATTCCTCTGACAAGAAACTACATCCTGCAGCTTCACAAGATTATGTACAGCCATATGAATAATCCAATGGCCGGACAGATAAAGAATGTCCAGAATTATATCAGCGCCACTTATCCGGATGGTCATACTGAAATTCTTTTCACTCCCCTCGCGCCTTTCGAAACGCCGAAGGCATTGGATCGGATTTGTGAAGAGTACAACAGGGTAATCGGAAATATGGAACTGGAGCCCTTGATTGCAGTTCCGGTTTTCATCCACGATTTCCTATGTATCCATCCCTTTAATGATGGAAACGGGAGAATGAGCCGTCTGCTGACTACACTGCTTTTGTATCGCTCTGGGTTCTACGTTGGCAAATACATTTCTCTGGAAGCCAAGATCGCGAAAAACAAGGATTTGTACTATGAGGCACTAAGCCGTTCGCAGCATGGCTGGCACGAAGGAACCGAGGATGCAGTTCCATTCATCAAATATTTGCTGGGTACCATTCTGGCTGCATATAAGGACTTTGGAGATCGGTTTGCTATCGTGGAGGAGAAACTTCCTGCCATTGATATGGTCCGAAAAGCCACCCTGAATAAAATCGGTCGTTTTACGAAGCAGGATATCAGGGAGCAGTGTCCATCACTGAGTCTTAGTTCTGTTGAAGGTGCACTGAGAAAATTGGTTGCAGCCGGTGAATTAAAACGCGAAGGTACGGGAAAATCTACTTGTTATATTCGTTTGAAATAGCATAGAAGAGAGGTTGACAAACTGAATACATTTACATAGCTGGAACTGACTGATCATCAGCTCTGGCTATTTTTTTATGCCCTTCTCCAGCTGTAGGTGCACATGCGGTCTCGAGAAGGGCTTCTCCGTTACTGCAGCAACAACCTGAATCAGTACGCAAAACGAGCCAATGAGACCGGCTCCATCTATACGGAGGATATCAAAGATTTGCAGAACAGGCAGAACGAGATCCGAGAAATTACGAAGGAGATCCTTGCCAGACTGGCAACGATCCAGTAAAAACGGTGTGGCAGGTATGCTGTCACACCGGATACATAAGCGACATCTTTGACATGAAATCAATCGCTTCATAAATTATCATTAGAACTGACAATGGAGGACGTATATATGTGGTTGATCAAACTCCCGTTTAGAATAATCGCACTGCCGATTATGGCAATCGTCGCTGTATTCTCAATTTTTTACTCCCTTGCATTGAACCTTTCCGCAATGGTCGTCGGCCTTTTATATCTGGTGCTGGTCGTCTGCATTGTGATGCTTTTGTTTCAACACGTCTGGATCTATGCTGCACTGGTTTTTGGATTTGCAGTTCTGGTGTTCCGGGCAGTGATGTTTGCTGAAATGATCTCTTTGGGACTGGAAGCGCTGACGGGCAAGCTTTTGCAATTCATTTTTTCATAATAGTTTATAACATACCGGACCTGGGAAATAAAAAAACTCCTCAGGTCTTTTCTTATGCCAAAATTCGAGAAAGGAGCAGATGACCATGGTAGCAACAAGACTCATTCCCCTGCATGTAAACAAGAGGAAAACCATTGCTCAGAGTCTGGGTGACAGAACGGATTATGCAAAGAATCCGGAAAAGACCGAAAAGGGCGAACTGGTCACCGGCTATCAGAGTGACTCGATGACCGTGGACGAAGAGTTTATGCTGTCCAAGCGTCAGTATGAGCAGATCACCGGTCGGCGGCAAAAGCATGAAGTGATCGCCTATCAGTATATGGCTCCGGCTGTATTTGAAACAGGGCAGTTTGAATATATTCAGGAGCATCTGCGCATCCTGTCGGCTTTTTACGGCGTTTTAAGGCCTATGGACGGCGTGACGCCTTACCGCCTGGAGATGCAGGCCAGGGCCGCTGTCGGCGTATATAAGGATTTGTACGCTCTGTGGGGAAACAGGCTGTATGAGGCAGTAAGAGATGAAAGTGGAATCATCCTGAATCTGGCTTCCAAAGAGTATTCCAAATGTATTGAGGTCTGTCTTTCTGAAGAAGACAGATATATCACTCCGGTCTTTTGTGAAGAAGCCGGAGGAAAGCTTGTGACAAAGGGAACCTATGCAAAAATGGCCCGCGGGGAAATGGTTCGTTTTATGGCGGAAAACCGCATAGAGGATCCGTCAGAAATCCGCAGCTTTGACCGATTGGGATATCGGTTCAGAGAGGAGCTTTCTTCCGATACAAGGTACATATTTGAGAGAGTGAAGGCGGAATAGAACTAGGCTTCAAAGCATACATTTCCCTGTATCCATACCTGGCCCTTAAAACGGCGTCCGGGAACAGGCTCTCCTAAGAGATCAGCAGCGTTGATTGCAGCTGTAAAGAGCAGGTCGTTGCATTCCAGGCCCAGAAGAAAGATTTCTTCTCCGGTAATGCGGTTGATCCTGCGGTCCACAGATAAAATATTTCCAATGACAGAATACTGGTCACACTCAATGCCGGAGGGCATAAAGCAGGTGTCTACAATGGAATAAATATCCTCTCTTGCCACACGGCGTGATACAGAGGAGAAAAGATCAATATCTTCTACGGTCAGTGTTTCGATGGCCTCTTCATCGCCCCGTTTGGCGGCTTCGATGAGACGGCTGCGTTTGCTGGCCGCTTTTTTTCGGTCTTCCGTCTGCTGGGGTGTCTTCTGGACCGGAAGAAGGATTTTTCCATGAATGGACAGAGCCGAGAGCGAAGCGCTCTTTGGAAGAACCGGCTGGCTGTTTTTAAGGCGCAGGCGGTATTCCATCGAATTTTCCATATAAAAGATCAGAGAAATCCCCACTCGGTATTCATCTAAAAGGCCTGCAAAGGTTTCACGCTCCGTATGGCGCTGGATCGAGCAGTCCGCGGTGGATGTGACCTGGCTGCTTTCTACATATGGGAAATAGTATTCCTGCTTAAAGATTCCTCTCTGGCTTAAACGTCCGGCGATGGCAACGCCCATGCCGGGAGCGGTCTGTGCCCGCAGTTCGCAGAATATTTCTCCGTCAGATTCTTTTAAAATATCAGATTTGGAAGCGTCCTTTACAAGCTTTTTTAAAAGCTTATCCAGATCCTGGCGGGAGGTATACTGGCTGAATCCGATGGTTCGCATATATTTGTGCATAATGTCACCCTCTTTCTGAAAAACCATTCAGCCCATTATAGCCTACTTTCATAGAGATTGCCAGTGTTTTTTTCAGGAAACGCAGGGAATTCAAAAAGAGGATATATTGACAGTACATGTTAAGATAATAAATATGATATTAAAAAATGAAAGGAACATCCATGGATCAGCTTACGAAAAAGCCGCTTTTTAATCCCCAGGGCGATACCAGTCTTAATGCAAGACGCATGATCGGGGGAAATACCACAAATCTGAATGATTTTAACAATATGCGTTATGCCTGGGTCAAGGACTGGTACCGTCAGGCCATGAATAATTTCTGGATTCCTGAGGAAATCAGTCTGGGACAGGATAAGAAGGATTATCCGAAGCTGGCCCCTGCGGAACGGGCCGCCTATGATAAGATTTTAAGCTTTCTGGTGTTTTTGGATTCCATCCAGACAGCCAATCTTCCCAATATTGGAGAATACATTACTGCAAATGAGATTAACCTTTGTCTGAATATACAGACCTTTCAGGAATGTATCCACAGCCAGAGCTACAGCTATATGCTGGATACGATCTGCAGTCCCATTGAGCGTGACGCTATTTTGTACCAGTGGAAGACAGATGAGCATCTTTTAAGACGCAATACCTTTATCGGGGAATGTTACAACGGATTTCAGGAGAATAAAAGCCCTGAGGCCTTTCTGCGCGTCCTGATGGCAAATTATATTCTGGAAGGAATCTATTTTTACTCCGGATTCATGTTCTTTTACAATTTGAGCCGCAATGGAAAGATGCCCGGTTCTGCGCAGGAGATCCGTTATATCAATCGGGATGAAAATACCCATCTGTGGCTGTTCAGAAACATGATCCGGGAATTAAAGCAGGAACGTCCGGAGCTGTTTACAGACGAAAATGTGAAAATGATGAAGGAACTTCTGATGGAGGGCGTCCGCCAGGAAATCCTGTGGGGGGAATATGTGATCGGGGATCGTATTTCCGGCCTCACAGCCGAAATGATCCGGGATTATATTTATTATCTGGGAAATCTCCGCTGGGTGAGCCTGGGCTTTGACCCTGTCTATGAAGGATTTGAAAAGGAGCCGGAAAATATGGCCTGGGTCAGCCAGTATTCCAATGCAAATCTGGTAAAGACGGATTTTTTTGAGGCCCGGAGCACCGCTTATGCCAAGAGCACGGCCCTGATTGATGATTTATAAAAGAAAAGGATATGATATATGGAAATGATAATGCAGATTTTTAAGGAGGATGCAGAGCTTCAGGCGCTCTTAAGAACCGTTTTAGAGGGAATATGTTCTGATTTTACGGATGAAGCGTACAGTCTTGAACTTCTGGAGGAAAAATTCCGCAGCTTTGCCAGACCGGGAATGGAAGAGCCGGAGCTTTGGGCGGCTCTCGTAAAAGCGGCAGTGGAGCTTACCAGCGCGCAGTCTCCAAAGTGGGAGCTGATCGCAGCCAGGCTTTTGGGAGCATCCTTCAGGCGGGAGCTGTCAGGACGGCTTAAAGTGCTGGGAATCACGGATTTTTACAGCAAGCTTTGTTATCTGACAGAGGAAAAACTCTATGGGAAATACATTTTGGAACACTATACAAAGGAGGAGATACAGGAGGCGGAGACGTTTTTATGTCCGGAAAGGAATCATCTGTTTACCTATTCCGGACTGGATCTGCTGCTTAAACGCTATGTGATCCGAAGCCGCCGTCAGGAGCCGTTAGAAACGCCTCAGGAGATGTTTTTGGGAATTTCCCTCCATCTTGCCATGGAAGAGAAAAAAGACCGCCTGTACTGGGTGAGAAAGTTTTATGATATGCTCAGCCGGATGTATGTGACTATGGCTACCCCTACGCTTTCCAATGCAAGAAAGCCTTACCATCAGCTTTCTAGCTGCTTTATTGATACGGTTTCCGACAGTCTGGAGGGAATTTACAGAAGCATTGACAATTTTGCCCGCGTCAGCAAATTCGGCGGCGGCATGGGACTGTATTTCGGAAAGGTACGCGCGGCCGGAAGCAGCATCCGGGGCTTTGAAGGTGCGGCCGGAGGTGTGATCCGCTGGATCCGTCTTGTAAATGATACAGCAGTAGCCGTAGATCAGCTGGGGATGCGCCAGGGAGCCGCCGCCGTATATCTGGATGCATGGCATAGGGATCTGCCGGAATTTCTTCAGCTCCGCACCAATAACGGCGACGATCGGATGAAGGCGCATGATATTTTTCCGGCTGTATGTTATCCGGATCGGTTTTGGAGACTGGCAAAGGAAAATTTGGATGCTCCCTGGCATCTGTTCTGCCCCCATGAGATCCATGAGGTAAAGGGCTATTTTCTGGAAGATTATTTTGGGGAAGAATGGGAAACGCGCTATGAGGAATGTGTGGCAGATTCCCGGTTAAGCCGCAGAACGGTGACGGTAAAGGAGCTGGTGCGTCTGATTATCAAATCTGCGGTGGAAACGGGAACGCCCTTTGCCTTTAACCGGGACATTGTAAACCGGGCCAATCCCAACAGCCATAAAGGAATGATTTACTGCTCCAATCTCTGTACGGAAATTGCGCAGAATATGTCTCCCATGGAAACCGTCAGCCAGACGGTAGAGACTGAGGACGGCGATCCTGTGGTTGTTACCAGGGTGCGTCCGGGGGATTTTGTGGTGTGTAATCTGGCGAGCCTTTCTCTGGGAAATATTCCTTTGGAGGAGGATGGCGTGTTAGAGGATACCGTGTGGACCGCAGTCCGGGCATTGGACAATGTAATTGGCCTTAATTTTTATCCTCTTCCCTATGCAGAGCTTACAAACCATGCATACAGAAGCATCGGGCTGGGAGTTTCCGGCTATCACCATATGCTGGCAAAGCGGAGGATTAAATGGGAGAGCCGGGAGCACCTTCTGTTTGTGGACAGGCTTTTTGAACGGATCAGCCAGGCTGCCATCGAGGCCAGTGCGGATCTGGGAAAGGAAAAGGGAAGCTATCCTCTGTTTGAGGGCAGCGGCTGGCAGACCGGAACCTATTTTTCCAGACGGGGCTATACGGGAAGCCGATGGAAACAGATTGCCGCAAAGGCAGCTCAGGGAATGCGGAATGCATATCTTTTAGCCATTGCTCCTACCAGCTCAACCAGTATCCTTTCGGGAACCACAGCCGGTATTGACCCCATTATGCACCGCTTCTATCTGGAAGAAAAAAAGGGAGCCATGCTCCCAAGGGTGGCCCCGGAGCTGACTCCCGAATCATACTGGTATTATAAAAATGCCCATCTGTTAGATCAGAGCTGGAGCATAAAAGCCTGCGGCATCCGCCAGCGCCATATCGACCAGGCTCAGAGCATGAACCTGTATATCACCAACAGCTATACCTTCCGCAAGGTTTTAAACCTGTATATCCAGGCCTGGGAAGAAGGCGTAAAGACGATTTACTATGTCCGCTCCAAGTCCTTAGAGGTGGAGGAATGTGAGAGCTGCTCTTCTTAGAGCAGCCCCATCAGAGAGGGTACGCCCAGAGAAAGTACAGGGATATAGGTAACTGCCAGCAGAAGGATAAAAAGTACAATAAAGTAAGGTAGTAAAGTTTTTGCTACCTGTTCAATGCTGATTTTGCTGATACCGCAGCCTACGAAAAGGACAGATCCTACAGGCGGCGTTATATTTCCCATACACATATTAAAAATCAGCATAACACCGAACTGGATATTGCTCATTCCAAGGCTTTCTGCAATAGGAAGGAAAATCGGTGTGAAGATCAGGATTGCAGGAGTAATATCCATAAACATACCAATTACCAGCAGAATTACATTCATCAGCAGCAGGATCACATATTTGTTAGAAGAAACAGACATAATAGCCGTACTGATGGCTGCCGGGATTCCTGAATATGCCATTACAAAGGACATAGCTGAGGAGGCGGAGATCAGGAACAGGATAATGCCGCTGGTGCAGGCACTGCTTACCAGGATTTTAGAAAAACTCTTAAAGTTAATGCTTTTGTAGCAGAGAGAAAGAATCAGGCAGTACAGTACGGAAATACCTGCCCCCTCAGTTGCTGTAAAGATACCACTTACAATACCGCCAATTACGATGATAATCAGCAGAAGGCTGGGAAGAGCCTCCAGAGTAACCTTTACTGCAGTCTGCATGGATGGAAAGCCTGAGGTTGGATACTTATGTTTTTTTGCATACAAAAAAGCTACAACCATAGAACCAAGCCCCATGAGAAGTCCTGGAACATAACCGGCCATAAACAGTGTGGAAATAGATACTCCGCCTGCAACCGTGGAATATACGATAAATGCGCTGGTTGGCGGAATCAGAAGACCGGTAGGTGCGGAAGCAATATTAGCTGCCGTTGCAAAGGCTGGATCATAGCCCTCTTCCTTCTGGATCGGGTAGATGCAGCCTCCCATGGCAGAAGCTGCGGCAACAGAGGAACCGGAAAGCGCTCCAAAGAGCATATTGCCTACAATATTAGCTAAAGCCAGAGAGCCGGGACACCAGCCTACAAAAAGCTGAGCGAAGTTTACAAGGCGTTTGGCAATACCACCGTTGTTCATTATGTTTCCTGCCAGGATAAACAGCGGGATTGCAAGAAGGGAAAAGCTTTCCACACCGCTGTTCATTTTTTGCATGGTGATAAAGGTAATCTGATCCCAGGAGAGGGAGGATACCGCAGCAACAATAGAAGAAATTACAATGCCTACGGAAATGGGACAGCCAAGGAAAAGAAGGGCTGCAAATACCGCAAACAGGACGGCCGTTGTAATACCAATACTCATGACTCATTTCCTCCTTCAATTTTAATACCTGTCACATCCTCATAAAGATTGATGAGCTGTGCAATAATGATAAAAATACCTGAAACAGGAGCCATTGCATAAACCAGACTTCTTGGAATGCCAAGAAGGGCAGAATAAACCTTCTGGGCGCTCATGGCCAGCTTAAAACCGCCGATGGTGATAATAAAAATGGCAAATATAAGAATCAGGGTATCAATGCAGATCATAAGGATCCGGCGGCCTTCTGGCTTTAAGCTTTCCTGAAGGAGTACAAGCGACATATGCTCCCTTGTACTGAATGCATAGGCAGCGCCGATAAATCCGGTCCAGATCAGGGAATAACGTACCAGCTCCTCCGTAAATGCGGCAGGGCTGTTTAAGACATAACGTGTAAATACCTGATACAGTACTAAAAACGTCATTACGGAAAGAAGAATTGTTGCAATTCTGGACAAAAGAAAAGTCATCCATTTTTTTACAGATGTTAAAAATTCTCTCATATAGCCTCTCCTATTCTGCTGAATTGATAATGTCAAGCAGGGTCTGTACACCGGGATACTGACTGCAGTAATCGGAAATCATACCTGCAGTAGCCTGACGAAACGCCTCTTTATCCACATCCTCAACAAAGGTGACATCCATGGTTTCGGACGCCTCTTTTTTTGCTTCTTCAATCGCTGTGTTCCATGCAATTTTATGGCTGTCTGTGGATTTTCTGGCTGCCTCCAGAATAATCTGCTGATCCTCGGGAGTAATGGACTTCCATACTTTGGAGCTCATAACCATAACATCCGGAATCATGGCATGCTGGTCGGAGGAAAATACTTTACAGATTTCTCCGTGCTTTCCGGTGGTGAGGGCTGTTTCGTTATTTTCTGTTCCGTCAATAATACCGGTTTGAAGAGAGGTGTACACATCTCCATAGGACATCGCCACAGGAATACCACCTAAGGCTTTTAGCATATCGGTTTGGGATTTCATATCCTGTACACGGATTTTCAGGCCTTTTAAATCTTCAGGAGTGCGGATTGCCTTATCCTTTGTATAGAAAGAACGTGCGCCGGAGGTGTAGTAGGTTAAGGTTACAAAGCCGTCATTCTCTGTGGAAAGGAAAAAGTCCTGCATGGGACGGGAATCCATTTTGTGGTAAAAATCATCGGTACTGTCAAAGATATACGGCAGCCCAAAGGTATGATACGCTTCATTGTAGGTTGCCAGTCCGGGGGCTGAGACTTTTGTCATAGAAATAACGCCGGCCATCAGCTGCTCCATATTTTCGTTCTCAGAACCAAGCTGGCCGTTTGGAAAAATCTGAACCTGAATTCTTCCATCTGTGAGTTCTTCTACATTTTGTGCAAATTCCGTCATGGCAATATGTACGGTATGAGTTTCGCTGAGCCCATGAGCCAGAGAAAGGATCATAGGATTTTCTCTGGTAGCCTCTGCGCTGGAAGCAGCGCTCTGGGAAGCACAGCCAGAAAGCCCGGCTGCTGCAATAACCAGAGCGGCGCTGATTGCTGCAAGTTTCTTCACACTAGTTACTCCTTTCATACTTAAAAATAGTGATCTGCAGTTTTTGGCTGCAATTGTAAGCTTACATACCGATCAGATCGAATTGCTCAAAGGAAACAAGAACCTGATGATCCTTTTTGGGGTTATTATATTTAATCTGAACGGATTTCAGAGTCTGGCTGTAATACCAGCCGCAGCCAGACTCCTCAAATTTACGACGGTGAAGGAAATGTGGGAGTATTTCTCCATTAACGCTTACCCAGTAAGGGGCTTTCTCACGGTGGATCATATCCAGAGCGATGGTCTCAACGGAGGTTTCAAAGCTTCCTTCCTGTTTAAAGCCAATGACAGTACGTTCGCCTGCAGTCATGGTGATAACGGTTTTTAAGTATAGCCCTTTCTCATAATCCATGGATACGCCGTCATCTTCATAAAGTATAAAGGAACCGTCTTTGTCAGGCGCACACAGGATGGTAAGTCCTGTGACTGTTTCATTCATCAGATTCATCATCTGGTTTGATGCCATGGGGATCAAGGCGCCGCTTCGCACAAACAGAGGAATGCTTCCCAGATTTACAGGGAATTCGATGGTCTGTCCGCCCTCATATACTTCTCTTGTATAGAAGTCATAGAAGGCGCTTCCTTCGGGGAGATAGACGCTGCGGATTTTTGCGCCCTTTTCCACTACATTTGCTACCAGAAGAGAATCACCGAACATAAAGTTAATTCCGTCCTCATAGCAGGCAGGATCATTCTGGAAGGCGTAGCACATGGGTTCCATAATCGGAAGTCCTGTGGTATGGGCCCGCTCCATCAGAGAATACAGATAGGGGAACAGGCGGTAACGCAGCAGAATTGCGCTGCGGATGTAGCCGGTACAGCCGCTGTACATCCAGGGTTCGGTAACGGTGTTATCCGTATTGGTAGAATGGATGGAGAAACGGGGCTGGAAAATACCATTCTGGATCCAGCGGACTAGAAGCTCGGCTTCCGGAGCAGGGCCAAAGAAGCCTCCGATATCGCATCCCTGATTGGCTACACCGGAGAGTCCCATTCCAAGTATGGTTGCAATATTGTATTTCAGGGAATCCCAGCAGGTCAGGTTATCGCCTGCCCAGGTCTGGGCGTATTTCTGAATTCCGCAATGGCCGGAACGGCATACGATATAGGGCCGTGTGTTTTCAAAGGTTTCATGGATTGCTTCATCTGTGATATGGCACATAATATTGGACATAACAGATTTTAACTGACCGATGGTAGCGCCTTTTCCCTCAAAGGATACCCGGCAGTCCTTATCTACCATGGAATCATATTCGCAGTTATCATTCCAGATGGAGCTTGTACCATAGTCTAGCACATTTTCTTTTAACATCATTTTCCAGTTTTCACGGGTAGAGGAGCTGGTAAAGTCTGTAAACATACCTTTTCCGCCCCACCAGGT
>ENA-UABZ01000555-UABZ01000555.1-human-gut-metagenome-genome-assembly--contig:-NODE-555-length-11541-cov-4.412937_pt1 | contig 11541 bp, 9 predicted proteins | sample MGYA00243877_ERZ654221 | MGnify/ENA primary metagenome ERZ654221 (study PRJEB26926, sample SAMN06165159) | human gut metagenome | biome: ENVO:00009003; feature: ENVO:2100002; material: ENVO:00002003...
CTAGTACGGTCTCGTGGGCTCGGAGATGTGTATAAGAGACAGCTTCCAACCAGTTCTGTAATAAAATTAAACTTTAACGAGATTAAAAATGAGAGTAAAGGTCACAGCAGAATATAAATCTTTAAGGGAAGAAAGACATGTAGGTGTTACGAAAGTTTACAACAAAAGAAGGAGTTTTAGTTCTATATATAGCGTTTGGTGGTGTCGCAATTCGAAGCAGAATTGCGACACTTTTCTTTTTGTGGACAGAATTCTGGTTTTTAATCCTTTTTCTATGTGAGAGGGCAAGATCACCGCCACTCCGATTTGATTTCAAAAAATTCAGATCGGAGGTAAAGAAAGGTGATATTTCATAAAGCAAGTGAAGAACGGAAATGGAAACAATGGAAGGAACAAGAAGAACGGATTTTACGGGAATCTGGTGTAAGTGAGGGTGTGATTCAAAGACTTCGGGAACTGGATTGGCAGGATTTTAATACAGAACGAAGATATTGGGAACATTTTTCACCAAATCAGGAAGAGCTATATACCAAAGAGCTGGAAGAGCAATCTCCGGTGGCACTCACAATCCAACAGTTACTTGACAGCGTGGAAAATGAACAACTGCTGCAGATTCTTCTGGAATCGGATAAAAAAACCTTGCAGATTTTACTGCTGAAGATGTGGGGATTTTCTATCCGGGAGATTGCAGAGCAGACAGGTATCCCGGAAAAGACGATTTACACACGAATGGATCGTCTGAAGAAAAAAATCAAAAAATTTTTGAAAGGGTGAAGAAAAAAGGCGGTTTTCATCGGCTCTATATATGAAAGGGGTAATAGGCCCTCGTTCCTTGACAACCGCATACCAGCATTACAGGTACGTTCCCAAAGATAGAAGCGTGACAGCATAAGCGCCAGGACGGATGGGGACAAGCACTGCAGGATTGTTATGACAAGGTCTGTACCAAGACTAGGGCGGATCATTTTGTGAGAAAACTGTCAGTGCCTGTTCTCATTCTGAGCGAGTCCTTATAGCTGTGAATGGACTTTCGCAGGTCTTTCGCCAGGATCATCTGCGGGGGATAATGATACGAATTTCTTCCCACAAGGAAGAGGATGGACTCCAAGTTGTAATCAGCAAGACTTTCAGAAAATCTGCGAGCGATGCGAAGCGAAGCATCCGCCTGTAATGTTCCCTGCCATAGATGTGGTGCGGCAGCCGGGGAGTCGAGGACAAATACGGTACCAAAGAAAAGAAGAAACGATAAGAAATCAAAAAAGAGTGTGTCGTTGATATCAGATATATGCGGCTGTGGGAGATCCTACAGCCGTATCCTTGTGGTATTAACGTCATGCGGAAAGAAGAAGCAATATGTTTTACAAAGTTGAATATCAAAAGAGAGCGCATCAGGAAGTAGAGAAGATTTTCCGGGTGCTGCTTCCGGAACAGGGACTGGCGGTCAGGGAAGAACAGATCCGCTTGTGCCATGAAATGTTAGATACCTTGCTTGGAGAAAGAATTGCGCTGTGTGACGCAGGGGTAGGAATTGGCAAGACGTATGCCTATCTGGTAGCTTGTGTGTTGATGCGGAAATATTCCATACTAATGGAACGAAACAGCCTGCCAAAACAGCATCCGGTGGTAGTCTCCACTTCCAGCATTGCCTTGCAAAAAGCAATCTTGTCCGAATATGTTCCGTTTTTATCAAGAGTTTTGGTAGAACAGGGCATTATTCAGACACCACTTCGGGCAGTGGTGCGGAAAGGGAAGGAACACTTTGTCTGTGACAACAGGCTGGAACAACGAATCGAGGCGATCCGCCATAAACAGAAGAATGTCGCCCAAAAAGAAGCACTGCTGTCTTTGCGAAAACATTACGATATGGATACCGTAAAGGATTTGAGTGGGTTTGACAGAAGGTTGGTGTGTGTGCCGAAGTTCTGTCCAAGGGAATGTCCAGGCAGACAGACGTGCCGCTATCAGCGATACTTGGAAGAATCCAAAAAGCAGGATGTGTTCCTTCAGATTTGTAATCACAATTATTTACTGGCAGATGCATTCCACCGAAGGGAAGAGTATAAACCATTGCTGGCGGATTACCGGGCTTTGGTAGTGGATGAAGCACATAAACTTCCGGAGGCGGCCAGGCAGATGTTTGGGAAGAATTTATGTATGGATGATATCCGGGAGATCGCTTATTATCTGGAACGGGAACATCAAAATGTGGAAGCTAGAACTTTAAAAGCCGGGATGTATAGTATTTTCACGATTATCATGGAAAGCCACATATCTTCCCATGGCATAAAGGAAAATTTTCAGTTGACCGGAGAATGCGAATTTTGTTTATGGGAGGGAATCCAGATGATTGAAAGAATGATGGAACAGCTAAAAGGAGTAGTGCCAAAGTGGGTGTTAAACAGGCTTCAGGAGGCAAAAGAAGTACTGGAGTGTTTTTTACAGAAAAATTCTAAGTATGTGCTCCATCTGCGTATGGATAAAGAAAAGATTCCGGTTTTATGCGCAGCCAGCAGGGAGATTCCACAGCTCTTGCGGGAAATGCTATGGGATCGGGAACAGGCACTGTCTGTTATTTTAACTAGTGGAACTTTGAAAGCAGGAAAAGGATTTGCACGCACTTTACAGATGACCGGACTGGAAGGACGTACAGATGTACAGTCTTATGTGGCAGAATCCCCGTTTGTGTATGAAGAAAACTGTCTGTTATATCTTCCAAAAACTTTGCGGAAGTGTAAAAGAGGAAGCAGGGAAGAAGTTGAGATGGTGGCAGGACAGATCCATTCCCTCATCTGTTCTACTTACGGGCATACGCTGGTCTTGTTCACTTCCTATACATTGATGGGAAGCGTGTACCAGATATTAAGGGATGGGATTCCATTTCCGATGGTAGAAGTATGGAGACATTCCCAGGAAGAGATCCTGCGGTTTAAGACGATGGAGAATGCGGTGCTGTTTGCAGCCGGCTCCTGTTGGGAAGGGGTGGACTTTCCGGGGGATATGGTATCTTCGCTGATTATCGTGAAGCTGCCTTTTGCAGTGCCAGATCCTATCAGCGAGGCGGAGAAAGAAACCTATGAATCATTGGAAGATTATATCCAGGCGATCATTGTGCCGGATATGCAGAAGAAACTGCGACAAGGGTTTGGACGTGCCATCCGGACAGAAACAGATACCTGTGTGGTTTCTATTTTAGATTTTCGGGCTGTAAAAGGCGGAAAGTATCATGAAGATGTGATGTGTGCCCTTCCACCCTGTCAGATGGCTGAAGAATTGAGAGAGGTGCAGGATTTTATCCGCAGCCGGAAAGGCGTGGAATATTATCTATAACAGGAAAAATCCTCTTTCCAGCCTTGTTGCTTGTGCTTCGTTTTCGGACACTTTCACAGGAAAAGTTTAGTACAGTTTTAGAACCCTTTTGCGAGGGATTGTTGGTATTGATGAATAGATATTTTGACATGAAGTGGGTATAATGTGTATAGCGTTAGAGGAAAGGACGGTGAGCAAAATGACACGATATGCAGTGGAACATATCTGGGAAGGGAAAAAGGAATATTTCTTGATCCGGGATCACCAGAGCTGGCAGATGGTGTTGCTTCCGTCAAAATATCTGACGCATTTGATCAGAGCAAACCGTTCCCCGAATACTGTTGGTCGAAGGGCAAAATCCATTCGGTTTTACTTGGAATATCTGAATGAAACAGAATTGGAACTGTCTCAAGTGGCGGAACAGGAATTCCAGGAACAATATGAACATTATGTGGGATTTCTCCACTGGCTGAAAGTTGGAAATCATTTGAATGACAAGAAAGAGAAACTGCCAAGCAATAAAACCTGCAATGCGTATTTAAAAGACGTGTTCAGGTTTTTCTGTTTTTTAGAACTGGAAGCAGATATGGAAAGACTGAAAGTGTTATATTATGACAGCTTTACCACCCATGATTCTATCGGCGTGAAAAGAAAACTGCGGTTCCGGTCATTCAATGGATATCTGAAAGAGGAAGAACGAAATGTCCGTCCGGCAGAGCATAATGAGATTTTAGAACTTTTGAAGCAGTGTACCAATTGCAGGGATCAGCTTCTTATCATGCTGCTGGCAGAGACAGGATACCGGATCGGTGAGATTCTAGGTGTGGATTATACTAGGGATATTGATTATGAGCGACATACTATCCGGGTATTTTTCCGGGATGACAATGAGAACAGGGCAAGGGCAAAGAATGCCGCCGACAGAAAAGCTAAGATTAGTGATGCCACCTTTCAGTTTTTACTGTTTTATCTGTCAAAATACCGGGAACTTCTGCAGCATCAGCAGATGTTGTTTGTAAACATTGAAGGGGAGACGAAAGGGAAAGCATTACAGGTGGATGCGGTCTACCGAATGTTGGAACGGATGGAGAAAAAAACGGGTATCCATACGACACCCCATATGTTGCGGAGATATTTCGGGAATATGAGACGGGATGCTGGATGGCCGCTGGAAATGATCAGTGAGGCGTATGGACATAAACACACCGACACGACCATCAAATATCTGAACATTGTAGATGACCAGCTTATGGAAGCCAGCGACCAATATTATGCAAAACATTCCGTACTTTATGATGTGGAGAAACTCCTGTAGGAGGTGAAGGACATGCCCGCTTATCAATTATATGTATATGAAGATCAGAAAAAGCGGGAAGCACTGGAACAAAAAATCTGTGAGCAGGTGGATGCCTGTACAGAGGTAAATGGGAAAATACGAAACCGGGTAAAGAAGTTCCTGATAGAAGAGGGAATTACTGATATTTCGGAGATGAATGCAGCTCTAAGAGTCCGGTATGAAGGGTATCTGGAAAGAAACGAAACCGTTCATGTACCGATTACCTGCCTTCGGGGATTCGACAGAATTTTCCTCCATCGGATGAAGGAAGAACTAAAAACGCTGGCAGGACAGAGAAAATATACTACAGAGTATCGTGATCAGTGGTTGTGCTTAACCCATTATCCGGATGTGGAAGTTGCAGAATCCTTTCTGACGAGTAAAGATGGGAAGGAACTGGTATGGAATTTTACTCTGGAGTGTCCGAGAAAGTTGAAAATGCAGATTTTTACGGTATTGAAAGAGGTGATCCATACCTATGAAGGCTGGACACGAAAAGAAAAATTGCTGGCACTGCAAAGATTATATCAATTTTGTGTAGTGAATCAAGTGTCTGACATTGAAACCATGACGCTGGAGGAAGAACAGAAGTTTGCTTTGAAACTCTCGGAAGATTTGGGTGAAAAAAAGAAAAATGCTGTGTTTGGTATTTTGCGGATGAGCAGAAAAATTCTGTTTTTACAGGCTCCGGAAATCAATTGGAATGCGAATGTGTGGTTTTTAGAACGCTTCCATTTTTCTAAAGAACGGATAAACCCCAGCAAACCTGTAGAGCTGGTGTCTTTTAAAGAAGTGACAAATTTGGAGAATCAAAAGATTTTGCAAAAATATTTGCGGTATCTGTTTGGAATCACAGATTTATGTATCAGCACCATCCGAATCAAGCTACTGGAACTTCGTACATTTCTGGTATATTTTAATGGAGAAGAAAAGCCAATCTATGAAGTGGAGGCAGAGAAAATTCAGAGATATCTGGAATCTATTCAAAGACAGGATACTCGTGAAAAAACAGCAAATGGAAGAATTTTTATGATCCTGCAGTTTTACAACTTCCTCGTAGTAAAAAGATATCTGAAAAAGATTCCCTTCCGGTATGAATATTATCTTCAGAAAGAAGTGCATGTCCACAATGACCGCAGCGTACCAGAAGGAGTATATACGGAAATTTTGTCTAAGCTGGCAGAATTCCCAGAACATCTTCGACTGATGTTCCTTCATCTATGGTGTACCGGAATCCGGGGAAGCGAAGTGTGTACCCTGACAGGTGATGGTTATGAAGAAAAGGATGGAGATTACTGGCTGAAGGTCTATCAGGTAAAAATGAAAACTTATAAGCGGATTCCCATTCCGGAAGCATTGTACAAACTGGTACAGGTGTATAAAAAGAAATATCAGATTGGACCGGAAGAATATCTGTTTCAGAATCAGACAGGAGGCGCTTTCCGTTATGGAACCTTCCGGTATCAGATGCTGAAATACTGTGAGAAATATCAGATTGCAAACGGGGAATATATTTTCAAATCCCATGATTACCGCCATAATCTGGCTACGCTGTATTATGATAGCGGAATTTCCCTCCAGGCAGTGCGGGATTATCTGGGGCATGAATATGAAGAAATGACCAGACAGTATGTGGACTATATGCCAAAGAAACTGGAAAAAGCCAGTGAAGCATACTTCCAGGAAGAAACCCACAGCTTTGCGGCGGAACTGATGAAAGGAGAGTTCCATGGATGAAAAATTATATCTAACAGATTTGAACTGCTATGCCAGAGCAGATGAAAAACAGAAAAAGAATGTGAAAGAATCCCATTGTTTTGATTTTGGTCTGCTTCCAACAAAAGGACTTCAAAAAGAATTTCGTTCATTTATTGAGAATCGAAGTAGACAATGTGCATTGGGAACGATGATACAGGAACGAGTAATCTATCAGAGATTTTGCAGAATGGTAAAGGATCAGCGCATCCGGGCAGACAGCCTGCATGAACTGGAGTGGGAACAATGGCTGTTAAAAATCCGAAGCTGGCTCCTGGAACATGGACAGAAATTGACAATGCAGAAAGTCAGCGTATATGGGAAAGAAAAGATAATTCCATCAAGCCTCATCACTTATGCGCGGAAGGCATATCAATTTACAAAAGAGGAAGAGGAACAGGATGAAATTGAGAAAGATATCTGGAAATTAGAGAATCTGGACATTCCTTATAAAAAGAACCTAATTAAAAATTATCAGACTTTGAATTTCACAACGATTATTCAAACGGATTTGCGAGAAGAAACGAAAAAAGCAGTTTATGAGCATTTACATCATGAAGCAATTGCAACGATCAGCAAAGAAATGACAGCCATCCGGAGGTTATCCAAATATCTGAAAGAAAAATATTCCGACATTCATTCCGCAGAAGAATTGGATCGGGAACTGTTGGAAGAATATCTGACGTACCTTGCAACAGAAGCGGAGGGCGTGAACAATTACCGCATGGATCTGACAAGACTTCGGAGGATATTGGAAACCATCGGGAAGTTATATGGATATCCACATCTGGAAAGTTTATTCCTGACCAGTGATTTTCCAAAACAGGTGCAACCTAAATTGAAATCTTATTCAGACAGTGAGCTTATTCGTTTTAATGCAGTGCTTGCAGAACTGGATGAACAGATTGAGCGACTCATGGTCATTCACCAAATGTTGGGGACAAGAATCTCCGATACGTTAACTCTTCAGAGGGACTGCTTGTATCGCCAGAATGGGCATCCCATGATTCAGATCAGACAGATGAAAACAAACACATTTGTGAAACCCATCAGTGCAGAATTGGAACTGCTGATTGAAAAAGCAATTGAGTACACTGAGAAAATGTATGGGGATACGATTTACATTTTTGTAGATGAGAAAAATACCCGGAAACCTTTGCAGTACAATACCGTTCAAAATAGAGTGATGGCCATCATTCAGAAAAAAGACCTGCGGGATGATAACGGCGAATTATTCGGCTTTGGAACGCATATGTTCCGCCATGTGTATGGAATCCGCTTGACAGAGATGCATCTGGATGATTGGACTATCGCAAAACTACTGGGGCATACATCGGTAAAGAATGTGAAATTTTATCGAAAGATGAGTCTTCAGATCATCGCAGATGAAACAAGAGAAATCAGAGCAGAGATGAGCAGGATGATTCGGGCGAACCTGGCAGGATGGGGGAAAGAGTATGAGCAAATATGATAAGATGCTGGAGATCAATCATAAGCAGAGTGTGGAAAAAATCCAGCGGGCAAAGCTGGCAATTCAGGAGATGATTGAAGAAGAGGATAAAGTAACAGTCCCCAAGTTGATGCAAAAGACCGGACTGTCCAGAGGATTTTTTTATAAGAACCCAGAAGTACGAAAAGCAGTAGATCATGCCTTGCAGCTACAAGCAGGTATGGTAGATAAAAGAAGAAAGATTTTAGATATGGCGATGGACAGCCGTATCCTGCAATTAGAACAGCAGGTGGCAAAATTAAAAAGAGAGAACGAGACATTACGGAAAGAAAATGAAGCAATGCGAAAAGCATTGAATAAAAGAGATTTGAATTTGATCAAGAATTTTTAATGAGGAAGAAAATAATCAGCGACTGGCAGGGGCGTGGGAAACGTGCCTGCTGGTGGTTGTGGGGATAAAGTGGAATTTTTGTGTTGACCAGAACATATGAACGTGTTAGACTAATATTATTAGCACTCAAACTGGTTGAGTGCCAAACGAACGGGAAAATATATCTATATGGAGGACACGTTATATGAGTTTACAAAAGTATTTTAAGAATTTTAATAATAAGATTAAAATGGACTATGAGGAAAAATCAGAACTTGCGAGTAAAAGAGATATTTTGTTAAAAAAACTTCGTGATAGTGGGCAGTTACCGTCTTTCACAGAGTTAAATCAGGGTAGTTACAGTATGTATACAGGCGTTGAGCCATTAGATAAAGAATATGATATAGACGTTGGTCTTCGGTTTAAAGCCAATAAGGATGAATATGAAAAACCAACAGAATTAAAGAATAAAATATGTGATATCTTAAAGAATCATACTGAATATGGAGCAAAGGTAAAAAAACCTTGCGTAACTGTTACATATAAAAAAGATGGCGAAATAGCATATCATGTAGATTTGGTTGTTTATACCTATGAAGATAAAAATGATTCGGATAGTCAATTGTATTTAGCAAGAGGGAAGGATAGTAAACCAGAAGAAATATGTTGGGAAAAATCAGATCCTAAGGGCTTGGTTGACTATATTAATGCTAAATATGAGGATGAAAAGGAAGATCGGAATCAGTATAGACGAATTATTCGTTATATGAAGCGATGGAAGAATTTGAAATTTAGCAGTTCTGGAAATGCTGAGCCACCGAGTATTGGCATTACTTTAATTGCAGCGGATAAATTTGAGGTGTCAAAGAAGTATGATCCAATAGAGGAAAAGTATTATTACAATGATTTAGAAGCACTTATTGGATTTGCAAAGGAAATTCAAAGTCTGTTTACGTGTGTTGGGTATTCTGAGAATGGCAGAATTTTATATCGTATTTACTACGCATTTCCATGTACATTAAATTTTGAAGCAAATACAGATGTTTTTAAGAAAATGTCAGACATATATATGACAGACTTTAAAGATAAAATTGATAAGCTGGTAAAAGATTTAGAAGCCGTAAAAGAGGAAGCGGATGAAGTGGAACAGTGTAAGTTATTGAATAAAATTTTTGGAGATGATTTTAAAATTCCTGAGAAGAAAGATGCTTCAAAAAAGCAGGTGAATTGTATACCGTCTTCGAGTGCATCAGGAGTATAACTTTATGGAATTAAAAATTATAAATGAAGTGTTAAGGGACAGAAATGATGTTCAAGATATAAAGATTATTGATGGAGCTTCATTTAGGGATCACGATTATCAAATTCTAACGGAATGTAGCTTAAGAGTTATGGAACAACAAGTACCTATTATTATAGCTATTCCAGTAAATTGGAGGAGTTCTTTAATAGACATTTATATTAAACGTAATATGGAGTTCCCTTTTATACCACATATAGATATAAAAGGGAAAATCTGTTTATATGAATTAGAAGGGCTCCTGATAGATCCCAATTTATACGGTATAATAGAGCAATCTCTTAATAAAGCACATCAAATTATAGGAGATGGACTTTTAGGCATCAATCAGGAAGACTTTATCAGCGAATTTGATTCATATTGGATGCAGTTGTCACATGTTCGATTTGCAAAATGTGATATATCTGATTGTACTCAAATATCCATTGTAAAGTATAGCGAGAAGATAACAAGTAGGAGAAAAAAAGAATTATATAGTAAGTATTTACAACGTTCCAAAGCACAGAAAATATATCTTTCAAGAGAATCTCAAAACTTAAAAAAGTATTATCAGAAAGATCAAAAAGTTATTATAAAAAATGCTATGTATATTCCTCTTGAAGCGAATGAATATTTATTTCCGCCAGATCCAAGGCATAAGATAACAAAGGAGTATGTTCAGAAACTACTGAATTTAGTGGATATAAAGGAGTATCGTGCTGTAATGGCAAAAATAGGCAGCACTAAATTGTTGATTTTTTCCATTAAACAACCGAATAGAGTAGTTACGCTTTTGGGAGTTATGCTGGAAAATTGTGAAATATCAACTGATAATGGGATATGTACGCTAAAGTCGGCAAATCAAATAGTGCCGATTTATATTGATAGAATAGATAAGCAATATCTCATGACACGTTCTAACGAAATCAAGAATTTATTGTCCGGAAAAAAAGTTTTATTGATAGGATGTGGATCGGTTGGCGGCTATATTGCAAATGAACTGGTAAAAGCTGGAATAGAGAAAATGATGTTGGTCGATGCGGATTTTTTATATGAAATTAATATTTTTCGACATCTTTTGGGGTTAGAATATGTTGGGCAATATAAGTGTGTGGCTGTACAGCATTATTTGGAGAAAAACATACCTAATTTGCAACTTACATCTTTAACAGAAGAGATAGAAGAAGCAATACAGCAAGGAGAAGTTGAATTCGAGAAATATGATGTAATTATTTCTGCGACTGGAAATCATAATATTAACCGTTGGATTAACAAGTATATATATGAAAGGAAAATAGGTGTGCCAGTAATCTATGCATGGAATGAGGCTCTTGGTATCGGAAATCATGTAGCGTATTTCCAATATGGGAATGCAGGATGTTATGAATGTCTTTTCAAAAGAGATGAAGATAATGAAGAATTATATGATAGAACATCGTATTGTGAACATGGACAAGATGTTGTACAAAAAGTTGCCGGGTGTGGGAGTGCTTTTATACCTTATGGTTCAACAGTTTCAATTAAAACAGCAGCCATGTGTGTTGATACTGTAAAAAAGATATTTGAAGGCAGATATAGCGATAATACGATTATCTCTGCAAAAGGAGATGATTATCATTTGAAAAGGGCTGGATTAAAAGTGTCAACTAAGTATTTAAATCAAAAGGATTGTATTGTTGAGTATAGAGGAAATCTATTGGCTAATCCGGATTGTGAAATTTGTGGAGAAAAGAATGGTAATTGAAAATGATAGTAGAAAAATAAAATTTTGCAGCAATATACTGCAAGTGATGAAAAAATATATACAACAAGATGATAACTCTTTGGAATCGGGTGGAATACTGCTTGGGAGAGAGAATGCAGGAAATACAAATTTAATAATAGAATTTATCACTGAACCAATGCCAGGAGACAAAAGTAGTAGACGCAGATTTTTTCGTAAAGATATTAGACATATTCGATTTTTTGAAAAAATATATGAAGATAGTGAAGGAATATATAGACTGTCTCTTATACACATCTCCGAGCCCACGAGACCGTACTAG
>ENA-UABZ01000557-UABZ01000557.1-human-gut-metagenome-genome-assembly--contig:-NODE-557-length-11495-cov-5.848514_pt1 | contig 11495 bp, 8 predicted proteins | sample MGYA00243877_ERZ654221 | MGnify/ENA primary metagenome ERZ654221 (study PRJEB26926, sample SAMN06165159) | human gut metagenome | biome: ENVO:00009003; feature: ENVO:2100002; material: ENVO:00002003...
CGAGATCTAGTACGGTCTCGTGGGCTCGGAGATGTGTATAAGAGACAGGGTCTAATCTTGGTTTTGGATATGTAAAAACAGATTATCGTTTTGTATCTGATTTTAAAGATGGAAAATGGGATGAAGGAAGAATGACAGAGGATGACAAAGTTGTTATCAGTGAATGTGCAGGTGTACTGCAATATGCTCAGACTGTCTTTGAGGGGATGAAGGCCTATACCACACAGGACGGACGCATTGTCACCTTCCGCCCGGACTTAAATGCAAGCCGCATGGCTGATTCTGCCAGAAGACTGGAAATGCCGGTTTTCCCGGAAGACCGCTTCATACAGGCAGTAGTTGATACAGTAAAAGCAAACGCAGCCTATGTTCCGCCTTATGGTTCCGGCGCTACCTTGTATATCCGTCCTTATATGTTTGGAAGTAACCCTGTTATTGGAGTAAAGCCTGCAGATGAATATCAGTTCCGTATTTTCGTTACACCAGTAGGTCCTTACTTTAAAGGAGGGGTTAAGCCACTTACTATCCGCGTCAGTGACTTTGACCGGGCTGCGCCTCATGGAACCGGCCACATTAAGGCTGGACTGAACTATGCTATGAGCCTTCACGCTATTATGGATGCCCATAATCAGGGCTTTGATGAAAACATGTACCTGGATGCAGGTACCAGAACAAAGGTAGAAGAAACCGGCGGCGCAAACTTCTTATTTATCACAAAAGAGGGAAAAGTTGTCACACCGAAATCCAACAGCATTCTGCCTTCCATTACCCGCCGCTCTCTCATGTATGTAGCAAAAGAATACCTGGGTCTGGAAGTAGAAGAACGTGAGGTATACCTGGAAGAGGTAAAAGATTTCGCCGAATGCGGACTGTGCGGTACTGCTGCAGTCATCTCTCCTGTGGGCAAAATCGTAGACCACGGAAAAGAAATCTGCTTCCCAAGCGGCATGGAGGCTATGGGACCGGTGACACAGAAACTCTATGATACCTTAACCGGTATTCAGATGGGTCGGCTGGAAGCGCCGGAGGGCTGGCTGAAGGTCATTGAATAACAAAATCTGAATTTATATAAAGGCCTCCTGTATCACGCTAATATATCAGGTGATACAGGAGACCTTCTTTTGTTACACTTTTACTTATATCCGTTTCGCCCAGATAAACCCATGAGCCGGAATGAATACATCTTTTAATTCTACTGTTTCTCCACTTATCAGATTCTTATAGTTTCCTTCTTCCTGCATCCATGCAGTTCTGGCTTTGCTGCTGAAATTGAAAATCCCAAAAAATTTCTCCCCGGCCTTTTCTCTCATAATACAAAGAATCCCATTGTCATGCACATCATAGGTATACACGCTGGCAGAAGAATCAAATACCGCTTCTGTTTTTCGCAGTCTTTCCAGTTTTGTCAACCCTTGAAATACTTTTCCTTCTACAGTAGAAATATCGTTTCTGTTCTTTGCAAGTTCCCAGTGAAATGCACCTCTGTGAATATAGCGGGAATCCTCTTGCTTCAATGGGTTCTCTTTATAGGTATAATCATTCACCTGTGCAATCTCATCCCCGCTGTACAGCATAGGAATTCCTGACTGTGTAAGCATATACGCATGAAGCATAACATCTAACCGGATAGCTGCCTCCATTTTTGTTTCATTTCTTTCAAATCCCGCACTTTCCACACCGCACATAGAAGCTGTTGTTCCACAAAACCTTGCATCCTGTGTTACCGGGTCATCATTATAAAGCTCTCCTCTGCTGACACTTCCTTCATATCTGCCTGTATAGAAATCATTTAAAAATCTCTTATGGAGCACTTCTTCCATACCCCAGCTTTTCAGGGTGCCAAAATCCAGCCCCCAGCCAATATCATCATGGCACCGGAGATAATTCAAAAATGTATATTCTTTGGGCAGCTGGTTCACAACATCCATCTGCTGCTTTAAAAGGCGGATATCCTCTGTGGCAAGGCTATGCCAGGTAGTTGCCATGGTCGTCACATTATAGAGCATATGACACTCCGGCTTCTCTACAGTTCCGAAATAAGGCACTACTTTTTCTGGCTCCATAACCACTTCTCCCAAAAGGATTACACTTGGACACACAATTTCCCCAATGATACGCATCATACGCACAATAGTATGCACTCTTTCCAGATTTCTGCATGAGGTTCCTAATTCTTTCCAGATATACGGTACTGCATCAATACGTACAATATCAATTCCCTGATTTGCCAGAAACAGGAAATTGTACATCATTTCATTAAACACTCTTGGATTTTTATAATTTAAGTCCCATTGATAAGGATAAAAGGTAGTGAGTACATACTGTTTCATTTCTGGCAGATAAGTAAAGTTTCCAGGCGCTGTAGCAGGGAATACCTGAGGCACTGTTTCCTCATATTTTTCTGGGATTTCATTGCTGTCATAGAAAAAGTAGCGGCTCATATACTCCCCGTCACCCTGTCTTGCGCGCTTTGCCCACTCGTGGTCCTCGGACGTATGATTCATCACAAAATCCATGCACACATTCATGTCTTTTTGATGACATTTCTCTGTAAGCTCTGCCAAATCTTCTATGGTGCCAAGCTCCGGCTTCACCTTGCGGAAATCTGCCACTGCATAGCCTCCGTCAGAGCGTCCCTGTGGGGAATCCAAAAATGGCATCAAATGGGCACAGTTTACATTACAAGATTTTAAGTAATCCAGCTTTTCCTGAACCCCTTTTATATTCCCCGCAAAATTATCAATGTAGAGCATCATCCCAAGCATATCATTTTTCTTAAACCAGTCTGGATTTTTTTCTCTTTTATCATCCCTGCTTTTCAGCCCGGCTTTTCTATTCTGATAATACTCATACATCTGGGAAGTAAGTTCCGCAAACATCGATTCATTTCCATATAATTCCATGTATAACCATTTCAACTCATCATGATGCCTGGACAGCCTTTTCTGAAACGCATTATCTCTTTTTCTCATAGCCCTTCTCCTCTCCTGTTAATAGTTTTCCTATGGAACCTGTAAGCTGTTTTTTCAAGTCGTATACTACATGGCTTAATACATATTGTCCTTCGTTTACAAAAATTTCTATAAGATTTTCATCCACAATAATATCCAAATCATATCTGCCACCCAGTTTTGGCGTCTTTGCTGTCCTTCTGAAGCCAGATAAGGAATCAAATACCTGTGTTCTGTCTCCCTTTACACAATCTTCTTCAATGGTAATCTGATACCCTCCAACATCTATGTTTTCCCCCTCTTTTAAAGTGGTCTTAATGCGGAAAGGTCTGCTCCAGTCTAGTTTCCTCCTGTCCGTAACTTCTCTGGACAGATACCGGTCTGTCTGTGGATGGATTTTGTAAAAAATGTGTCCCTTCTCAATTTCAATCACCCTTGGTGTACACATCATTCCATTCCACGTACTACGCTCTCCTACACCTTCCACAGGCTTTGGCATACGCATCCACGCCATCATCACACGATTTCCGTCTTTATCCACATTGGTCTGAGGCGCATACAAATCCAGCCCATAATCAATAAATCGATAGGTATCCGGCATAGAAAGTTCGCATTTTCCCTCCTGAAATTCTGCCAAAGCACAAATCGCATTATGCGCATATTCCAGTCCGTCTTCCAAAATATTCATGGGTGAGCCCTGAAACACATACTGCCCCTGTACTTCAAAAAGATCCGGACATTCCAGAATACTTCCGAAATTTTTATGAGTATACTGGGTAATATATTCCCACTCTGTGCCATCCTGGCTTTTGTAAAACAGAACCCGTCCCTTTGTGCCTGAAATGGTACTTCCCAAAATCATATAGTATGAGTTCTGGTACTTCCATACCTTGGGGTCTCTGGTATGGGTACCGTGTCCGATTTTCTCATCCTGAAGAACCGGTATTATCTGTTTCTTGGCATTCTTATTATCAAAAGAAAACCCATCTTCTGAAATCAGCATAGCCTGGCTGGTAACAAAGTTCTCATTTTTTGCATGATGGATATTCTCTTCCTCCTCTTCCAGATACCTCACTGCAGAATAATAAAGATATAATTTTCCATCCTTTTCCAGAGCGCTTCCCGAAAAAATCCCATTTCTGTCATATGGTTTTGTAGGATATAGCGCCACTTTCAAATGTGTCCAATGCAGCAAATCCTCACTTACTGCATGTCCCCAGTGCATGGTTCCCCATTCTGGTGCAAAAGGAAAATACTGATAAAATAAATGATATTTTCCTTTATAATAAATAAATCCGTTTGGGTCATTAATCCAGTTTCCAGGTGCTTTTATATGTAATGTGTCTTTTATCATAACCAGATACTCCCTTTTCCAAAATACTGCTGTTATTTCACTGCGCCTGCTACAACACCACTGATAATCTGTTTCTGAAGAATAACATAAAGCACTAAAATAGGAATCACGCAAAGCAGCAAGCCGGCCATAATGGTTCCGTAATCTGCGGAATAGGTTCCATAGAAGCTATAAGTAGACAGTGGCAAAGTAAGAAGTTTCTTATCTGTTAAAACCAGAGATGGCAAAAGGAAATCATTCCAAAACGCCATGGAATTTAAAATTGCCATGGTGGAAATAATAGGTTTCAAGAGAGGAAACACAACTTTAAAATACGTCTGTCTGTGGGTACAGCCATCAATATAGGCTGCTTCCTCCAGAGCCACAGGAACACTTCCTTTAATGAAGCCATGGAACATAAACACAGACATTGCCATAGAAAAACCTGTATGCATAAAAATTAATGTTGCTCTATGATTCAGAACATTCAGCGTGCCTCCATAAATGCTTACCAGCGGAATCATAATTGCCTGAAAAGGAATAATCATAGATGCCACCATAAAAGAAAAGGTCAGCTTGGAAATTTTATTGTTATGGCGCACAATATAGTATGCCAGCATAGATGCCAGTAATGTTACCAGCACAGTGGCTGTAACCGTTACAATCAGGGAATTTCCAAAAGCCCTTGGAAAGTCCATCTGTGTAAATGCCTTTACAAAATTATCAAAAGATAACCCCTTTATGGTAAACAGCCAGGAAAATGGACTTTTAATAATATCTCTTTTCTGTTTCAGGGAGTTAATCAACACCATGACAAAAGGAAACATATATGCTGCAAACAAAACCAGTAATACTGCTGTAGAAAGCATATTGGTTATTTTTTTCTTCATTACGCTTCAACCTCCCTCTTCTTTGTGAAATATACCTGTAAGCCACTGATGCAGGCTACAATAATAAATAAGATAAATGCTTCAGCCTGTCCTACGCCAAACTGTCTGGATGTAAAAGCTTTTTCATAGACATGCATGGCTGCCATTTCAGTAGTTCCGTATGGAGCGCCTGCGGTCAATGAAAGGTTTACATCATATACCATAAATGCCCTGGATAAGGTAAGAAACAGGCAAATAGTAATGGAAGACATCATAAGAGGCATAATAATATTTTTTAATTTTACCCAGCCTGAAGCTCCGTCAATACTGGCTGCTTCCATAACATCTTTGCTCAGTCCCATAAATCCAGCCACATAAATTAAAATCATATATCCGGAAAGCTGCCATACGGAAACCACAACCAGCGCCAGAAAGGCTTTGTCCGGATCAGACAGCCAGGAGGCTTCAAAAAAAGACCATCCTGTACTCTCGCCGATGTTTACAAAGACTCTCGAAAATACAAACTGCCAGATATATCCCAGGACAATACCACCGATTAAGTTTGGTGTAAAAAAGCCTGCCCGGAAGAAATTCTGTCCTTTGATTCCCCTTGTAAGCAGATAAGCAATCGCAAAAGCCAATACATTCACCAGAATTACTACTGCAATGACATATTTAAAAGTCAGAGCCAATGAACTCCAAAACTGAGTTTCCTTCATAACCCCGGCAAAGTTAACAAGTCCGATAAAATTTTTCTCCTTTGACACACCATTCCAGTCTGTCAGAGTAAGATATACCCCGTACAGGAACGGTACCATTACCACTGCAATGAAACAAAATAATCCCGGTAATGCAAATATACAGAAGTCTTTTTTGTTATTACTTGATTTCATAGATTTCTCCCCTTTCTCTGACTATTTCTGCTCTGCCCAATATTTTTCAATAGCTTGCGCTACTTCCTCCCTGCCGCTTCTTCCAGCCAGATATTTCTGCATAGCTGCTCCAAGCACTGCCCAATGGTCATTTGGCACAATAGCAGAAGCATTAAAGGTTTTTCCTTCATGAACTTTCTCATAAATATCGCGACTTAATGGGTCTTTTGGCTCATAAGAATTATTCTGGAACGGTGGAATAAGGCTTGCTGACTTCACAATCATCTGCTGTCCGATTTCACTGTAAACAATCCAGTTGAGAAACTCCTTGGCCGCCGCTTTTTCCTTTTCCGTAGCCATCTGTCCGTCTATCATCACCTGTTTAGATGGAGAAGCCTGAATCCTGGAGTTTACAAAATCCTCCGGGTCATTATTCAAAAAGTAAGGCAGGAAACCATATTCATCTTCTTTCTCAGCTCCTGCTTCTTCCAGGTTCGGCCATGCCCAGTTTCCATTAAACCAAAACGCAGTCTTACCATCTGCAAGATCAATAGCCATTTCATCATAATCTGCTCCCAGCGGGTCCGCTTTTGCAACGTTGTATTCTTTCAATACGTCAAACATATCCAGGAATTGTCCTAAACGGTCATAATTTTTTAAATCCAGCGTACCATCTTTGATACTCTCAATAACAGCCTGGGTTCCCGGTGAGGTTCCATCCTCTGTTTCATAAATATACTGAAGCTGATGTGCGCCTAAGGACCAGTCTTCTTTTGCCACAGAGATTGGACGTTCCATTCCAGCCTTTCTCAGTTCTTCCAAAAGCTCCTTAAATTCATCCAGTGTGGTAATGGACTCAGTATGAAATTCTTTTCCAAGAGTCTCCTCAATCACAGCTTTGTTATAGATCATGCCTCTTCCCTCTATACACAGTGGGAAACTGTACACCTTACCATTGACCTTGGTCATATACTCCTCTGCTTCCTGAATCCACCGTTCCGAGGAAAGCTCCAGAGCCTTTTCTTCTGCCAGTGCAATCACATCCGTTGTATCCAGAACCGCCATGGTTGCCGGTGTTCCGGAATTATAAAGGCTTACCACTTTTGTATAAGGTGAATCACCGTCTGTTACCGGCATTACCTCAATATGTACCCCTGATTTTTCTTCAAACTGTATTGCCATTTCCTCCAGAGCATTCTGAATCTCTGCCTTGGAATTTAACAGGGTAATACTTGTTCCCTCCAAACTTGCATCATACTGGAAAGTATCTATGGAGGTATCAATAACCTCTCTCTCCTCCACTTCATTTGGATCATCCGGGTCACTGGCGAACCCAAAAGTACATCCCGCAAGGATTGCAGATGCCATGACAGCGGCAAGTGAAAATGCTATTATTTTGGTCGCTACTGTTTTCTTCATTTTTTCCTCCTCGTTTTTCGTATTTTCCTATCTTCTCTTTATTCTTCTTTCTGTTTTATAACCGGTAAAGTAACCGGTTACTTTATATTTTTATACTAGCACAACCCTTTCTCTTCGTCAATCATTTGGAGCACCTTTTTTCTCCTGTTTTTTAACTTTGTAAAAAGTGTCTGATTTCCTTTCTTCTACTTTGGTAACAATACACAAAACCGGTTACTTAACCGATTACTCCTTGTTCTCCTTTCAGGTTTCTGTTATACTTTTATTAATCACAATTCAACACAATCAATGGAAAGAAAAGAGGTTCTTATGAGACGAAAAAAAAATGTGACCTTTGATGACATTGCAAAATATACAAATTTTTCTAAAACCACCATTTCCCGGTATTTCAACAACCCAGATTCCCTTACCCTGGAAAACCAGGAAATTATCTCCAAAGCCCTGGTGGATTTAGATTATAAGGAGAACAAAGTTGCGCGGATTCTGGCAAATGGAAATACAGAATTCATTGGCATCCTCATTCCCAACCTGCACAACCACTATTATTCAGAAATGCTGAATCAGATTCTTCAGACCTATGAACAGTTTGGTTATAAATTCCTGGTGTTTATTGGAAATGGACATGCTGATACAGAGCGCCAGTATATTCAGGAACTGCTTGCATACAAAATTGAAGGGCTGATTATTTTAAGCGATGTCATTCCCTCTAAGGAACTGGCAGATTTGCACCTTCCAATTGTTACCATTGAACGGGAAGACCAGTATGTGTGCAGCGTAAATACAGACAATTATATGGGAGGCGTACAGGCTACCAGTCTTCTGGCCAGCCATAATTGTGATGTTTTTATTCATGTGAATAGTCCTACTGCGCCGGAAGTTCCTGCGTATGGACGTATTAATGGATTTCTGAGTATCTGTAAGGAGAAAAAACTACCGCACCGGATTATTTACAAAGAGTTTGGAAATACTTATGATTCTATACGAACAAACATGATAGATGTGCTGAATGAACTGGAAAGGAATTACCCGAATCAGAAAAAGGGGGTTTTCATCTCCAGTGATACCCATGCTAATGTATTTTTAAACCTTCTGATTCAGAGATACGGCAGCCTTCCCTCGGATTACTACCTTGTGGGCTTTGATGATTCCCCCATCTCTACCGAAGCTGTTATTCCTATTAGTACAGTCGGACAGCATATTGACCAAATTGCCCACGAAGCTGTAAAACTGTTAGTGGAACAAATGAATGAGCGGAAAAAGCGGAAACCTATTCCTTTAGAAAAGCCTATACACAAAGTGATTACACCTTATTTAATCCGCAGGGAAACCACAGAAAAGACAAAGGTATCAGCTGCTACTGATTGTTAAGCTTTTAATGTTGAGCAAGGGGCTATCTGGAAATAGACAGCCCCTTGCTATTTCCCCAACGCCTCAAACATCCACTTCTTGTAAGCCTCAACTCCAGGCTGGTCAAATGGATTTACCCCAAGAATTCTGGCAGACACATAGCAGGAAAACATAAAGAAATAAAACAACTGTCCAAAATGATACTCATCCATTCTCTCCACTTCCAGAATCAGACAGGGCAGTTTTTCTCTGTGCGCCTTTACTGTTGCATGAAAAGAAGCTTTATTCATCTCCCAGAAGTCTTTTCCATTGAGATAATCAAAGAAATCCTCCACCTGGTCTTTTTCTGCAAACAGAGAAGCGTTTTGCTCCTGCACATCCAGAAAAGTTTCAAACATCAAAGGAGCTCCATCCTGAATATACTGACCCACTGCATGGAGTTCTTCACAAAATTCTGCTGCAACCGGAAAAATACCTTTGTTCTCTTTCCCTTCTGATTCTCCAAAAAGCTGTACCCACCATTTGTAAAACCAGCGAAACTGAGGCTCGAATCCAGTGAGCAGTTCCAGGGAATATCCTTTTTTGTAATACATATTCCTGATGCACGCATATTGCCAGGCAATATTTCCGTTACTTTCATCCAAAAGTAACTGCTTTTCCATATCAGCAGCTCCTTTTACAAGCTTTTGGATATCAATTCCCGCTACAGCCATGGGAAGCAGTCCAACACTTGTAATTGCCGAAAATCTGCCTCCCACATTTTCCGGAAATTCCAAAAACGTATATCCATGCTGCTCACATATTCGTTCCAGAGAACTCCCCTTGCTGCCTGTGGCAATAATCCTTTTTCCCGCTTCTTCTCCATATTTTTTATACAAGAATTTTCGCAGAACCCGGAAAGAAGCACCTGGCTCCAGGGTTTCAAAGTTTTTCGCAATGCAATCCACATAAACTGATTTTCCTTCTAACTTCTGAAGCATCTGGTTCAATGCATAGGGTGATAAGGTATTCCCCGCATACAAAATCTCTGTTTTCTGATCTGTCTGCAAAGCTTTAATAACGGAACGCGCTGCATTATTTGAGCCGCCTACTCCTACCAGTACAAACACATCGGCCTCTTCCCTGATTTTAGAAGCCAGCTTTTTAAGGGCAGCTACCTGCCTTTCGCAAGCCCACTCTTGTGTATGGAACCATCCAAGGGAATCCTGATACTTTGATTCTCCCTTGAGGATATCTCTTAAAATGCCTCTTTTTTCCTCCATACATACTCTCAATTCCTTCTCAATTTCCTGGTTTTTATCTTCGATTCTTAATTTCAGCACGTTCTTCACCTCATCTTGTATGTTCTATTCTGTCCTTATTCTTCTACTGCTTCCAAAAGCTGTTTTAAGGTATCTTCTGTCACCATGTAATTCTCATCTGCTGAACGTGTCTCCCCTACCATAAAGCTAACTGCAAATCCATCTTCTGTAAGATACCATGCACAGTATTCATTTACATACTCTTCTCCGTTTTTACATCTAAGGGAAGCATATTTTGCCTCTTTATCTCCTACGGAAAGCTCCACAGGTTCCTGATAAACGATATCGGAAAATTCTTCTTTCATCTCATAAATCTCTTTATTTCCCTTAATAGACGCCAAAATATCTTCCTCTGTATATTCGTCCACCTCTTCCATCGAATATATAACGGTTACTACAGATTCACTTTCCGTCTGTGGCAAATATTCAAACATCAGACTGTCATTACTGGAGTAATCAATAATTTGAAATGGTTCTACTGTCTTTACAGAAACCTCTTTTTTCTCTTCCCAGTCTGTAAGAATATAGTTTCCGTTGTCATCAGTACGAAGATCCGCAGACACTTCCTCCTCTTCTTCCGGCTCTTCACCCAGATCCAGGTCTCCTGTCCAGTCATCTCCTAAATCATCTGTCAGCTCTTCTGCATCCAGCGCTTCTTTTGGAATCTCAATTTTATCGATCTTATCGTATTCTTTATATTCCATTTTTAAATTTAGATTTTTTAAATAAGCGGCTGCACCGTCTTCCGGCTGCGGAGCATCTTTCACCTGAATCTGAAGCGCTGCCGGCAGCTTACTGTCTTTGTAAATCCAGATAGAAATTTTGGCTTTTACGTCGGACCAGTCCATATCCTGCATTTCTTCTCCTGCTGCATCTAAGACCCCGGACTCTCCAAGTTCATCTCCCTCTATGGTTCCTGTCATTTTATAAGCTTTTTTTCCATTCACCTCTACCAGGTCTTTTTCCAGTTCCAGTCCCTCTGCGGAGAAAGAATCCAGATTCGCCAGGGCTTCCGCTACATCTTCACTTTTCTCCTCTTCGTATTTCTGCCAGGTTCCGTTTGTCATGGAATATACGGTAAACTTATCTCCCTCTTTATTCTCCTCACCATACATTTCCATATCCATATTCAGGCCCATAAAATCCATTCCCATGCTGCCCTTTAAATGATACGCATCCGGATTTTGTGTCATTTGCATATCCATTTGAAGGTTCATATCCATCTCCATGCTGACTCCGCTTTGAGCCATTCCCATGGTCATATCCATTTCCATAGAACCGTCAACAGATTTCGCCTCTGCCTGCTTTTTAACTGCTTCCTTTAAAATGCTGTCTGGTGTCTCTTTTTTGCATCCTGTGCCCATAACCTGTCTCTTATACACATCTCCGAGCCCACGAGACCG
>ENA-UABZ01000588-UABZ01000588.1-human-gut-metagenome-genome-assembly--contig:-NODE-588-length-11090-cov-6.481287_pt1 | contig 11090 bp, 5 predicted proteins | sample MGYA00243877_ERZ654221 | MGnify/ENA primary metagenome ERZ654221 (study PRJEB26926, sample SAMN06165159) | human gut metagenome | biome: ENVO:00009003; feature: ENVO:2100002; material: ENVO:00002003...
TACGAGATCTAGTACGGTCTCGTGGGCTCGGAGATGTGTATAAGAGACAGTTTAACTGCTGTACAAACACCACGTTTCTGCGGTGCAGACTGCTCTACTGATTTCTTTCTTAAAGAGTTGAATGTCTTCTGCAGAGCCGGTGCTGTAGATTTCTTTACAGTGGTCTGACGTCCTTTTCTTACTAACTGGTTGAATGTTGGCATTCCATTTCACCTCCCGATTATTTTCTCCATGGATTCCCATGGGGTTGTGCGGTTGCTATTTCGTATTTATACGCACAAAAAGAAATGCATTCCTGTTGCACGCCTGCTCATTATATCCCGTAAAAATACGGCTGTCAAGGTATTTTCTGCATTATTTTTAATGTAATCGCCGACTTTTTCTCTTTTCTCACATTTCCTCATAGGACATCTCCCAGATATCCGCGAACACTGCCAGAGGACAGTCGGTCAGCAGACACATTAAAAGGAAACATTCATATGGATTTACAATATAAATCTCACTCATTCCGCATTTATGGAGAATTGCCTGGATCTCTTCCAGAAAATGACGGTATCTGCTGTAAGGATCATCATCCTGCATTTCCTGGGATACGATAAAAAACTCAAGGGTGATCAGATCAAAGCGTTCCACCGGAAACTTATGATTCATAATGCTGTTGATCCGCTGTCTGCTGAACCTTTTCTGACTGAAATGCTTTGCCAGAATAGAAGCTGACATTTTTTTCAGATTACCCATTTTATTAACAGGTATCCCGCTGCAGATTACTTTTTCCACATCGGAATCCGAAATATCAGAAACCTTCCACACCTTGCCCCGCTCTTTTTCCTCCTCGTCCCCCTGATACATAGAAGCAATAATTTCCTTTGCTCTGTTCAGAAGACGGCAGAATTCCTGGAACACCTGACTTTTTTCTGACATGGGGTCATCTGTTCCGGCTTTTACATACGCCAGATACTGAAACAGCTTTTCCTCGCTGTCAAGACACAGTCCTCCCGAAAATACTTTGGAAGCCTCTGTGTAATTCTCATCCGGCTCCAGCTCACTGTATCTGTTTTTCAGTTCCTCCGCCTTGTGATATCCATATTGTTTAAAGTAGCAGTACCAGTAAATAACCTCTTCCGGATTATGGAAATCAAAATCCTGCTCCCTGAGCACTCTGGTAAGAAAATCCGAAACATCATCTGCGCTCATTCGCAGTCCGAATCCCAGAAGAAACACCGTTTCTCTTTTTACAGATGCCTGAGTAAGCCAGTTATTTACCAGGGAAGTCAGCTTTGTGGATGTAGGCTTCATGGACTTTGGCGTACAGGTTTCATGAAAAGATTCTATTACGATATCTCTGTAAATATCCTGAGTTACATCTGCAAACGGTTCTTCCAGCCCGGCTCTCTCATAAATATACCGTTTCAGATGGTCTCCAAAAGACACCAGTTCCATTTCTTTATACAGATAATGAAAGATCACATCTGCATCTTCATCCTCAAAGCCTTCCAGACTTACCACCTGACGAAAACGCTGAACTGCTTTTCTTGTAAACTCAAAATCCTCCACACGGTCAAAAGCAACCGTCTGCTCAAAATCCAGATCCTGCATTCGATTTTTCATTTTTCATCACCCTCATCTCTTTTGTGCATCCTGTCCAGCATTTTATGAAACCAGGTCTTTTCCGGCTCTCTGATCTCACAAAGCACCATCGTTGCATTATCTCTCCCGCCCTTTTTCAGCGCCCGTTCAAGCAGAAGCTCCACAGTCTCCTGAACGGGAAGCTCTCTTGTGAGAATATCTGCGATCTCTCCGTCTGACAGCATATCCGTAAGCCCGTCCGAACAGAGAAGGTATCTCATTCCCGGATGTACCTCCATTTTTACAATAGACGGCTCCAGCGCCATGCTTTCTTCCGGAATCCCTACATGTTGTGTAAGAGGAGACTTTCCAAAAAGAGAGCCTCCCAGAACATGGTCACGGGAGACTCTCCGAAACTGACTGTCCTCTGCCTGATAAATTCTGCTGTCACCAAGATTACAGCCGTACACCTGGTTCCCGGCAAATGCAAGCACTGCCGCCGTTGTTCCCATACTCCGGATTTTATTTTCCGCACTGTAGTCGCACACAGCCTGATTCATCCGTATACAGGCATTTTTCAAAAACTGCTCCGGATCCTCGGAAATTTCCTCTCTGTACTGTTCATAATATTCTCCGCAGGAGGATGCGGCAATGTATGATGCCATTTCTCCACAGCTTTCTCCGCCCATACCGTCAAATACCGCCAGAAGCGGAAGCTCCTTTTGAGAAACGCTTCCACTTCTGATATGATCCATTCCCTGATTCTGTGCAGGAAGAAGCTCTCCGCAGCACCAGAAGTTGTCTTCATTATTATTTCGTATTTTACCTATATGACATACATAAGCATATTCAATGCGATACGCTGTCTTCTGCCACTGCGCCATCTTCTGTCCTTTCTGCCGACACTCCCACATTCAGTTCAGCTTCGTACTCTTCTGCTTTGTTCCAGTATTTTTCTGCCCGCTCTCTGTATTCGTAATTATCTGTCTCATTATCATGACAGATATTATTTTCATCTATCCAGCGGATCATTTCTCCCTCATCATAATAATAAAGATTTGCCTTCTGCTCGCCTGTTTTTAATTCCGGAAACACATTGTGATCTGCCCACACATATGCAAAAAACAGATCTCCGTCCCAGTAATAGTATTCTTCATAATAACCATCCTCAGAAAGCTCCGGATAAATAAGGACTTTCATCAGTTCTGCTTCTGTACCTTCTGATTTCAGATAACTGATCTTTCCTTCCTGTTCAGATCCGATCCAGTTATAGTGATTCAGATTTTCCGTAATTTCTGTTGCCTGAGAGCCAATCTTTTTCAGTGTATCCTGAAGCTGTTTGTTTTCTGCAGACTCCATAGTTTCAGTTACAGACTGCTTCAGCCTCTGAAGCTCTGCGTTCTCTCTGATCAGCCACACAAAAACACTGACTGCAATACACACAGCAATAAACATTACAACCACTGCTGCAATCAGGGGATCAAAACGCTTTTTCTGTTTTTTTCTGCCGGAAGTTCCTCTCTTTCTGCGATTTTGGTTTCCGGTTTCAGACTGTATGGTTCTTCTTTTTGCAGATTCCGTCTTCCGGTTTCCGGATCTTTCGCCTTCCTGCCGAAGCACAATAGTGCCTCCTGGCTCCGGTTCTCCATAATGGACTTTTTCGGAAACAGGCTTTCTTTCCTTTTCTCTGATCTGCGTTTTTTTTGCATTTTCCGTTTTTTCAGGTTCTTCCGTATGCTTTACTGGCGTTTTTTGTTCCTGATATCTGACTGCTTCCAACGCCTCCCGAAATTCTTCCGGAGTCTGATACCTGTTTTCACGTCTGTACGCACAGGCCTTTAAAATAACCTGCGCCAGCCCGTCAGCAGCCTCTGCCGGTGCAGGAAGTTCCTCTCCCGACATTCTTCTGGTCAGTGCATTTTCTTTATCACGATATGTAATAAGCTGTTTTTCCAGATCAATAAATGGAAGGCGATTGTGATTTCTTAATCGGTACAATACAATTCCAAGCGAATAAATATCTACCCGCTGGTCATAGTCTTCACCCCGATACATTTCAGGCGCCATATAGGAAAACGTGCCTTTTTTGGAAAGACCATTTACATTTCTGTCCAGTTCCCTGGCGATTCCAAAGTCTCCCAGCTTGAATTCCCCGAATCTTGATACAAATATATTTTCCGGTTTAATATCTCTGTGGATGATATTCTGTTTCTGGCAATATTCCAGAGCTTTGCACAGATCGATTCCCAGCCGGATAACTTCCTTCTCTGTAAGTTCCTTGCCCATACAGTAATCCAGAAATCCTGTCAGATACTCCATTCGAATATAAATATCCCACCCGATATCATCCAGATATTCCACAACCTTGTAATCTTCTACTGATACTACATGAGAATTTCCACGAAAATACTCCATGGTACTGACTTCCTGAATACAGTCTTCCACAAGGCTGTGAAAATATTCTTTCACTGACTGTTCATCAGGATTCTCAGAACGGACACTGCTCAGTTCTCCCTGGCTGGAAGGAATGGTAATAACCTTGATAGCAGAATAAAACGTCTTCCCCTGTACGATTCTCTGCGCTTTATAAACCTTTCCAAAAGAACCTTCACCGATTTTTTCGATGATCTTCCATTCCGGCCATACCGAAATCGGAAGCTGTTTTTCCATTCCTCTTCCCTCCCCTCATGATTGCTGATATCTGACAGTTATCTGAACCACCTTCAGCTCTGTCATTTATCTGTCAGCAAAATTATTGTTTGAATTTACCCTTATTTTCTGCCGATAAGTCATTATAACATGAGCCTTTCCATCTGTCTGTATTTTTCGATTTTATTCCATAATTTTTCATATTTTTTTAAGATTTACACAAACTGCTTTCTGAATTCACCTATTAAAGTCCCTTCTTAGAACAGTCTGTAATAAATTCCTTCCATATATATTCTCTCTGCAAAAAACAGATTTTTCCCCTTATCCAAAACATCTGCCGGATACGCCGAGATCTTGAACATGCTAAAGCCATATATACAAAGGAAGCCCTCAGGCCTGTGAGCCGTTCGGACTTCCTTTGTATTTTATCTGCGCATATTCTGCGCTTTTTATTTATTCTTCTTCAGAATCAGCTTCTTCTGTTTCAACGAAATTATCTTCGCTGCTTTCTTCTACTGCTTCTTCAGTTTCAGCTGTCTCAGAGGTTTCCTCCGGTGTAACATCTGCATCATTTTCTGTAATGTCCTCTGTTACTTCCTCTTCCTCTTCTTCCGGCATTCCTGTGTCAAGCTTGATCGCGCTGTAGCGTTTCAGACCTGTTCCTGCAGGAATCAGCTTACCAATGATAACGTTTTCTTTCAGACCTACAAGATGGTCAACCTTACCTTTGATAGCAGCCTCGGTAAGAACCTTGGTTGTTTCCTGGAAGGATGCTGCTGACAGGAAGGAATCTGTAGCCAGAGAAGCTTTGGTAATACCAAGCATTACCTGCTTTCCTTCTGCCGGAGTCTTTCCTTCTTTTTCAAGCTGCTCGTTTACTTCCTCAAAGTCGAGAACATCTACAAGTGTGCCCGGAAGGAATTCAGTATCTCCATTGTCCTCAATGCGGATCTTTTTCAGCATCTGACGTACAAGAACCTCAATGTGCTTGTCACTGATCTCAACACCCTGGAGACGGTATACACGCTGAACCTCACGGAGCATGTAATCCTGAACTGCACGAACACCTTTGATTCTCAGGATATCATGCGGATTTACACTACCCTCTGTCAGCTCGTCACCAGCCTCAAGTGTCTGACCATCCATGATCTTGATACGTGATCCATAAGGAATCAGATATGTTTTGGACTCTCCGCTTTCCGGATCTGTAACAATGATCTCACGTTTCTTCTTGGTATCGTTGATAACTGCAACACCAGGAATCTCAGTGATGATCGCAAGACCCTTCGGCTTACGTGCCTCAAAAAGCTCCTCGACACGAGGAAGACCCTGTGTGATATCGCCGCCGGCAACACCACCGGTATGGAAAGTACGCATGGTCAGCTGTGTACCCGGCTCACCGATAGACTGAGCAGCAATAATACCAACAGACTCTCCAACCTGTACAGGCTCACCTGTTGCCATGTTGGCGCCGTAACATTTTGCGCAGACACCGACTTTACATTTACAGGTAAGAATTGTACGGATCTTAACCTGATCAATTGCTCCGCCCTCTGCGTTTACACCCTCAGCCATGATTCTGGCTGCACGTTTTGGTGTAATCATGTGATTTGCTTTTACAAGCACTTCACCGTCTTTATTCTTGATCGTCTCACAGGAGAATCTTCCTGTAATACGCTCCTGAAGGCTTTCGATCTCCTCTTTGCCGTCCATAAAGCCTTTGACATACATACCGGAGATCTCGTCTCTTGTCTCGCAGCAGTCTGTCTCTCGAACGATCAGCTCCTGGGATACGTCAACCATTCGTCTGGTCAGGTAACCGGAGTCGGCTGTACGAAGAGCTGTATCGGAAAGACCTTTACGAGCTCCATGCGCAGACATGAAGTACTCCAGTACGTCAAGACCTTCACGGAAGTTTGACTTGATAGGAAGCTCAATGGTGTGACCGGTTGTATCTGCCATCAGGCCTCGCATACCTGCAAGCTGTTTGATCTGCTTATCAGAACCACGGGCTCCGGAGTCGGCCATCATGAAGATGTTGTTGTACTTGTCAAGACCGTCAAGCAGGGCTCTTGTAAGCTCATCGTCAGTCTTCTTCCAGGTTTCAACAACCTCTTTATAACGCTCTTCCTCTGTGATCAGACCACGTTTGTAGTTCTTTGTAATTTTATCTACGATATTCTGTGCATTCTGGATCATCTCAGGTTTCTGAGGCGGCACAGTCATATCGGAAATGGAAACCGTCATGGCAGCACGAGTGGAGTACTTATAACCTGTGGACTTGATAGCGTCAAGTACCTCAGCTGTCTTGGTAGCTCCATGAGTGTTGATAACTTTTTCCAGAATCTGTTTCAGCTGCTTTTTGCCTACAAGGAAGTCAACCTCAAGCAGAAGTTCGTTGCCCGGAATGCTTCTGTCCACAAATCCAAGATCCTGCGGAAGAATCTCGTTGAACAGGAAACGTCCCAGTGTGGATTCTACATTGCCGGTAAGAACAGTTCCATCCGGCATTGTCTTTGTGCAGCGAACCTTGATCTTTGACTGCAGAGTGATAACCTTGTTCTCATAAGCAAGGATTGCTTCGTTTACGCTCTTGAAGAACTTACCTTCTCCCGGGTATCCCGGTCTTTCCTGTGTCAGATAGTAAATACCAAGAACCATATCCTGTGAAGGAACGGCTACCGGGCCACCATCAGACGGTTTCAGAAGGTTGTTTGGTGACAGCAGGAGGAAACGGCACTCTGCCTGAGCCTCAACAGAAAGCGGAAGATGTACCGCCATCTGGTCACCATCGAAGTCCGCATTAAACGCGGTACAAACAAGGGGATGAAGCTTAATAGCCTTACCTTCTACAAGGATCGGCTCAAATGCCTGGATACCAAGACGGTGCAGTGTAGGCGCACGGTTCAGCATAACCGGATGTTCTTTGATAACGTCCTCGAGAACGTCCCATACCTCCGGCTGGAGCTTCTCCACCATTTTCTTTGCATTTTTAATGTTGTGAGAGGTACCGTTTGCAACAAGCTCTTTCATAACAAAAGGCTTGAACAGCTCGATAGCCATCTCTTTCGGAAGACCGCACTGATAAATCTTCAGCTCAGGTCCTACGACGATAACAGAACGTCCGGAGTAGTCAACTCGTTTACCCAGAAGGTTCTGACGGAAACGTCCGGATTTACCTTTCAGCATATCGGAAAGGGATTTCAGAGCTCTGTTTCCAGGACCGGTAACCGGGCGTCCGCGGCGTCCGTTGTCAATAAGAGCATCTACTGCTTCCTGCAGCATACGTTTCTCGTTGCGGACGATAATATCCGGAGCGCCAAGCTCCAGCAGTCTTTTCAGACGATTGTTTCTGTTGATGATTCTTCTGTACAGGTCGTTCAGGTCAGATGTTGCAAAACGTCCGCCGTCAAGCTGTACCATCGGACGAAGATCCGGCGGGATAACAGGAATTGCTGTCATGATCATCCACTCAGGACGGTTGCCGGACTCACGGAAGGATTCCACAACCTCCAGACGTTTGATGATTCTGGCACGTTTCTGTCCTGTTGCATCCACAAGCTCTGCCTTCAGCTCCTCAGCATCCTTTTCCAGATCAATGGCCTGCAGAAGCTCCATTACAGACTCTGCGCCCATTCCTACACGGAAGCCGTATCCATAGGACTCACGGGCATCCTGGTATTCCTTTTCTGTAAGGACCTGTTTGTACTGAAGCCCGGAATCAGCCGGGTCCAGTACGATATAGTTTGCGAAATATAAAACCTTTTCCAATGTTCTCGGAGAGAGGTCAAGGATAAGTCCCATTCTGGACGGGATACCCTTGAAATACCAGATATGGGATACCGGAGCAGCAAGCTCAATATGACCCATACGCTCTCTTCTGACAGATGCCTTTGTGACTTCTACGCCGCATCGGTCGCACACAACGCCTTTGTAGCGGATTTTTTTGTATTTACCGCAATGGCACTCCCAGTCTTTGCTGGGCCCGAAGATTCTTTCACAGAAAAGTCCGTCCTTTTCCGGTTTCAGAGTACGGTAGTTAATAGTCTCAGGCTTTGTTACTTCGCCTCTTGACCACTCTCTGATCTTCTCAGGGGACGCCAGTCCGATCTTAATGGCATCGAAAGTCATTGGCTGATATGTTTCATTGGTATTGGTTGTTTCTGCCATGTATTCTTTCCCCTTTCTATTCTTCGTCATCAAGAGTTTCGTCAAAGTCAAGGAATGCATCTTCCTCTTCTTCGTCTTCCTCTTCCACATCTACAAGTTCTTCACCCTCGAACTCCTGCTGTGTATAACCGTGCTTGCCAAAGGATTCCTCTTCTCTGTCTCTGCTGTGTCTGTCTCCCTCGATCACGGAACGAAGATCTGTATCGCCGTAATCCACGGTTTCCATAATCTCCACCTCAGTGTTGTCATCTCTCAGGACCTTAACGTCAAGACCAAGAGACTGCAGCTCTTTCAGCAGAACCTTGAAGGATTCCGGAATTCCCGGCTCAGGAATATTATCACCTTTAATAATTGCTTCATAAGTCTTCACACGACCTACAACATCATCGGATTTAACTGTCAGGATCTCCTGCAGAGTATAGGACGCGCCATATGCCTCCAGAGCCCAAACCTCCATCTCTCCGAAACGCTGACCGCCGAACTGAGCTTTACCGCCCAGAGGCTGCTGTGTTACCAGTGAGTATGGACCTGTAGAACGTGCATGGATCTTGTCGTCTACCAGATGATGCAGTTTCAGGTAATGCATGTGTCCGATTGTTACAGGACTGTCAAAGTATTCACCGGTACGTCCGTCACGAAGGCGAACCTTACCGTCTCTGGAAATCGGAACGCCCTTCCACAGTTCTCTATGGGCCTTGTTCTCATCCAGATACTGCATAACGTCAGGAGCAAGTACATCCTGATATTTTGCACGGAACTCTTCAAAGTCCTCTGTGTTTACATAATCATTTGCCAGTTCCAGAGTATCCTGAATGTCATTCTCGTTTGCACCGTCAAATACCGGAGTTGCAACATTGAAGCCAAGAGCTTTTGCAGCAAGACTTAAATGGATTTCCAGCACCTGTCCGATGTTCATTCGGGAAGGTACGCCCAGAGGATTCAGAACGATATCCAGCGGACGGCCGTTAGGCAGGAACGGCATATCTTCAACAGGAAGTACACGGGAAACAACACCCTTGTTACCGTGACGACCAGCCATTTTGTCACCAACAGAAATCTTACGTTTCTGAGCAATATAAATACGAACAGACTGATTTACACCAGGAGAAAGCTCGTCACCGTTCTCTCTTGTAAATACTTTAGCATCAACAATGATACCGTACTCACCATGAGGAACCTTAAGGGAAGTATCTCTTACCTCTCTCGCCTTCTCACCGAAGATCGCACGGAGCAGACGTTCTTCTGCAGTAAGCTCTGTCTCTCCCTTAGGAGTAACTTTACCTACCAGAATGTCTCCTGCACGAACCTCAGCACCGATACGGATGATACCGCGCTCATCAAGGTCTTTCAGAGCATCGTCACCAACGCCCGGAACATCTCTTGTGATCTCTTCCGGTCCCAGCTTGGTATCTCTGGCTTCTGCTTCATATTCTTCAATGTGGACAGATGTATAAACATCGTCCTGAACAAGTTTTTCACTTAAAAGGACAGCATCCTCGTAGTTGTAGCCTTCCCAGGTCATAAATCCGATCAGCGGGTTTTTACCAAGGGCCAACTCACCATTAGAAGTAGACGGACCGTCTGCGATAACCTGTCCTGCCTCTACATGCTCGCCCTGGAACACGATCGGCTTCTGGTTGTAGCAGTTGCTCTGGTTACTTCTGAGGAATTTTGTCAGATGATAATCATCTTTTGTTCCGTCATCATTTTTGATGCTGATATCTGTAGATGTGGAGCGAAGAACTGTACCGGCCTTCTTAGCCACAACACACACACCGGAGTCAACAGCAGTCTTTGTCTCCATACCTGTTCCAACAACCGGAGCATCGGTGGTCAGAAGCGGCACTGCCTGACGCTGCATGTTTGATCCCATGAGCGCACGGTTGGCATCGTCGTTCTGCAGGAATGGAATAAGCGCTGTAGCAACGGAAAATACCATCTTAGGAGACACGTCCATGTAGTCAAACATATGTCTCTCGTATTCCTGAGTTTCCTCACGGAAACGACCGGATACGTTTTTATGAATGAAGTGTCCTTCTTCGTCCAGAGGCTCGTTGGCCTGCGCTACATGGTAATTATCCTCTTCATCGGCTGTCATATAAACAACCTCGTCAGTTACTACCGGATTGGACGGGTCTGTTTTGTCAATCTTTCTGTACGGAGCCTCAACAAAACCATACTGATTGATTCTTGCATAGGAAGCAAGAGAGTTGATAAGACCGATGTTAGGACCCTCAGGAGTCTCGATCGGACACATACGTCCATAATGAGAGTAGTGAACGTCTCGAACCTCGAATCCGGCTCTGTCTCGGGACAGACCGCCTGGTCCCAGGGCAGACAGACGTCTCTTATGGGTCAGCTCACCTAACGGGTTGTTCTGATCCATGAACTGGGAAAGCTGTGAAGAGCCAAAGAACTCTTTCACTGCCGCTGTTACCGGTTTAATATTGATCAGGGACTGCGGAGAAATATTCTCTGTGTCCTGAGTTGTCATACGCTCACGTACCACTCTTTCCAGTCTGGAAAGACCAATACGGTACTGATTCTGAAGCAGCTCACCTACAGAACGGATACGGCGGTTACCCAGGTGGTCGATGTCATCATCATTTCCAAGGCCGTATTCCAGATGCATGTTATAGTTAATAGAAGCAAGAATATCTTCTTTTGTAATATGTTTCGGAATCAGATCATGGATATCTCTGCGG